>Ga0208979_100058_pt1 | contig 228118 bp, 209 predicted proteins | sample HotLakConsUCCSLE_FD_184738 | JGI IMG/M metagenome (GOLD analysis project Ga0208979, IMG submission 184738) | Hypersaline microbial mat communities from Hot Lake, Washington, USA - Hot Lake Consortium UCC-SLE (SPAdes) | ecosystem: Environmental > Aquatic > Non-marine Saline and Alkaline >... | reverse complement strand
GGCTCGCAAAGGACTTCGAGCGCACCATCGAAACCGCTGAGGCGTGGGTCCTCATAGCAAACATCCGCATGCTCACCCGAAGACTCGCAAGGGCCTGAAAACATGGCGGTCATTCTGATTCAGACACTTAAAGCTGAATTAGGGCAACGCTTCGGCCCGGCTTACGGCAAGTCAAACCCGCTCCTAGGTGACCATTCGTCGAAACAGAGGTTTGAAGATCATGTCCCGGCGGAGAGAATGCGCGGTATAATCGGTGAAGAAAATTGGGACACTCTTTATACCTTTTCATTTGTACGAAACCCGTTTGATCGGATCCAATCGCTGTATCATTTTTTGAAGAAATATGACTACATTCCGAGAGACTGGAGCTTTTCAGAATTTGCCCAGCGCCTTGTCAATGCTGATGAAAATACACCCTACCTTGGCTATTATGGATTGAGATTTGGTGCTTCCGATTTCATCTTGGATAGAAATGGAAATATGCTGGTGGATGACATTTTCCGGTATGAAGAACGCGACAAAGGGATCAAGCAAATATCCGAAAAAATAGGGTTCCAGGGATTGGGCCAAATACGTATCCTAGAAGCGTCACCGAAAAACACCAAATATCGGGAAATGTACGACGATTTGACGCGTGATCTCGTTGCGCAACGCTATGTCGCAGATCTGGAACTATTTAGTTACAATTTCTAAATTTATTTGAAGATTAGGTAAGGAGATGTCCTGCACCATCGCCCGCTTACTCCAACGCGAGCCATGCTGATTGGTCGACCTTGAACCGTTTATGCCATCACCCATTGGATCCCAAATCAGGTCATGATCATGTCCCACAAAATTCGGCGCTTTTTAAAGGAAGCTTTCAATCCGCATTTGCGGATCCATCGGCGCGAGCACCGGCGCTGGCTTGATGACAAAGGCGAATCGCTGCGACGGGACTTCCCGACGCTTGGGCCGCAGTCCACCGTCTTTGACATCGGCGGCTACGCCGGCGGCTGGACCGACGCCATTCATTCACGCTATGGCTGCACCATTCATGTCTTCGAACCGCATCCAACGTTTGCGGCGGAACTTATGGAGAAATACTCCGGCTACGCCAATATTCATGTGCACGCATTTGCACTAGGAAGCGAGTGCGGCATACTGAGGCTCTCCGATGCGGGCGATGCTTCATCTGCCCTATCGGGTGTAAGTGGCAGTCTCATCGGAGAGGTCGTCGCTGTTTCAAAATTTATGGCAGATTTCCAGCCAAGATCTATCGACCTCGCGAAGATCAATATTGAGGGTGGAGAATATGATTTGTTGCCAGCGCTGGTCCGAGCTGATCAGCTTGGACGGTTTGCTCTCCTGCAGATTCAGTTTCACATGTTTAATAAGGGGCATATAATTGAAAGGGAGGCTATCCACGACCAACTAAGCAAATCGCATCATTGCGACTGGTCATATGACTTCGTGTGGGAACAATGGAGTCGAAAAGACCCAGCCACATGATTCAATTCCACAACCGGCGCGCTTGACGTCGCCTGTGTTGCAGTCTGCCATTCTTACGCGTTAAACATTACATTTAATCGAAAATTGAGGGTGGCTAGGTGTTTTCAATTCGCCGCCAAGTGTCCGGCGTGATGTAGTCGTTTGAGAGGCCCGGATCCAGATACCAGGTCTTCGGGCCGATGACGATCTTGTCCGGTGACGGGTTGAGCCAGGCGCCCCACCAGGAGAAGGTGGAGTTGGCGATGATGTTGTGCCGGCAGGCCGCCATCAGCCGCAAGTCCTCATGGGGCACTTCCGGGCCGTTGATGGCGACGACGATCTTTTCGCCTGGCAGATCCAGATTGGCCTTCGCCCAGTCCGGATCGTCGGAAAACACAAAGAATGTGGGCGTGCCCTCCACCGCCTCCAGGATCGATTGCGCCGCCCTGGCGTAATAGTCCTTGCCGCAGACGGCGTAGATTCCACGGGTCGTCTCGCTGGTGAGATAATCGCCGCGGCGGACATGCACCGACACCGAGAGGCACGCTTCAATCCGCGCCTTCATCTCGAGGTTCTCGGCGCTTGGCGCCGTCACCACCGTGAGATCCTCGCGGATCTGTGCGGCAACCTCCGAAAAATAGCGCTCGGACTGCCAGTAGCCCCTGAGCTCGGATCCCGGCTTCGCCCGCAGGACGCGCGGATCGAACTGGTTGCGCGACTCGCGGATGAACCGGCCATCAAGCTTGGCGAGGGTGCGCCAGGCAAGGCGCTTGAACTTTCGCTCGCGGGGCGGGCAAAGCTCCTTGGGGCCGCCGACCCGGGCGTCGATGTTGAAATGCCCCAGCTCATAGGGATGGCCCATCTTCTCGAGCGAGCGCGTGTCAAACACCACTTTCGCCCCGCAGCGCAATGCGGCCGCCCGCGCGGTCGCATACTGGAACATCTGGTTGCCCATGCGGCCGAGCAGTTCAATCACGATGGTGTCCTCGGGCGCGCGCCAGCGCCGTGTCTTGCGCATCGCCAGCGCGCCGCCGAACTTCGCCTTGTCGCGGATCAGGATCTTCTGCCGGAACGGCAGCGGCCAGCCCTCCGGAAAGCAGTAGCCCGGATCGAGCAGCTTGTGGGGATGATCGAGAATGTAGCGATTGAGATGGGACTCGTCGTGCCAGAGAGCCATGACACCGGCCTTCTTGTCCGCCTCGACCGCTTCACGCATTGTCTCGATGAAGGCCAGGTAGGTGTCGCGCGGCCCGCCATTGACGCCGCCGGCCACATAGTGCCGGCCCTCGCCTACCGGGACAAAGGCCCTTGACCGGGGGCTGCGTTCATAGGGCAGGTCGGCAACGGCGCGTTCATGATGGCCGGGATGGCGCACAACGAGAATTTCACCGGGGCCCGCCAGCATCTCCTCACCTATGCGGTCGACGATCTGGCAATTGGCGTTGAAGAAGAAGACATGGTCGAACTCGGCGAGCTGGTCGCGGACCTTGGTGAACACGGTGAAACGGTCGAGCGTGTTGCCCGGCCAGCCGAGATTGTCCTGATGAACAATGACGGCGCCGCGGTATTCCCGGTCAAGCGGCGCATCGGTGAAGACGAAATAGGTCTTGTCATGGCCGGGCAGGAAGTGCTTTTCGCTTGATGCGTGGAAGCCTTCGAAAAAGACACGGTAGCTCCCGGTGCAGATGTAGAGAATGGCGATCTTCACGAATTGCCTGCCTTTCCGGCGGCCACGAAGCGGACGCCATCGATCTCGACCGGCACCTTGCGAAAACGCCTGCGGGTCAGGGTATTGGTCAGCAGCCGCTCGGCCAGCTTGCCAAGCTTGCGCAGCGGCGCAAGCACCCGGCGTTCAAAACCCTTCGGCTTGGCCGACCGGCCGCCCTCGGGATGAAACAGGCGCGGCGCGGCGTTGACGACGCTTTCGACGCCCGAATGCCTGTCGCTCGCGGTCACCAGATAGTCCTGGACGCAGATCGCCGGCTCCAGTTGCCAGATCGCCAGTTTTCCGGCAATGCCGAGCCTGGGATTGAACATCAGCTGATCCACCGGGTCGCATGCAGCCGATGTCAGATTGAGCAGCTTCTGCGCGCCGCGGCGCGAGACGAAATAGCCGGCGGTGCCGCCATGGGCGGAGAGAAGCCGGAACAGGCCATGGCCGAAGGCCGAGGCGGCCGGCCGCTTGTCCATCAGCACGCGCTGAAACACCGTTTCGGCCTTGAGCAGATCCGCATCATCGGGCAGCCAGTCCGGAGACTGCAGGAACTCGGCGGCGTTGCCGGCGAAATGGATGTCATCCTCGCAGACGAAGGCCCAGTCCTGGGCTTGCGCCACGACCATTTCCCACAGGCGCACATGGCTCAGGAAACAACCGATTTCGCCATAGCCCACGCCATACTCGCCCGATGTTCGCGGCCCCATCGCAGCGACGAGATCCTGAGGCAAGGCGCGTCCGTCGACGGCGGCGACACGGACCGGTTCGATGCCGACGCGGGCACATTCGGCGCGGAAACTCGCGTTCCGCTCCGGCGAGCGGTCAAGATTGATGTAGTAGCAGGGAATCGTCATGTCCTGGTCTTGATCCTGGTCTTGTGCCCGGCCTTGAACCCTGTCGGCGGTCGCCCGCGGAGACGAATGGCCCGCGACCTTCACACCTGTCTTGAGCGTTCATGCAGAATATCGAGGCCGAAGGCAAGCCGGTTGACCGGGGCCGGTTTGCCGGGCGGATGACCGTCTCAGGCTTCCGGCTGGCCGCCGGTCCGGTTGCCCAGTCTGCGCTCCCATTCAAGCGCATGACGGATGATGGTTTCGAGATCATCGAGTTCCGGCGTCCATCCGAAGGCTTCGCGCGCAAATGTCGAATCGGCGACGATCATGGCGGCGTCGCCGGCCCGGCGCGGAGCCTGCGTCACGGGGAAATCCACGCCGGACACGGCCTTGACGGCGTCGACGACCTGGCGGACGGAATAGCCGCTGCCATAGCCGCAATTGGCCGCGACCGAGGGGCCGCCGGCCCTCAGATAGGCGAGCGCGCGATAATGCGCGTCGGCGAGATCGGCGACGTGGATGTAGTCGCGCACGCAGGTGCCGTCAGGCGTGTCGAAATCATCGCCAAAGATCTGCAGCCCTTGGCGCTTTCCCGTGGCGGCTTCGGCGGCGATCTTGATAAGATGGGTCGACTGGCGCGAGGACTGGCCGGCGCGCATCTTCGGATCGGCGCCCGCCACGTTGAAATAGCGCAAGGCGGCGTAGCGAAAGCCGGGATTGACCGCCGCGACGTCGCGCAGCATCCATTCGGTCATGAGTTTCGAGGCGCCGTAGGGGGATTCGGGGGCAAAGGGCGCCGATTCCGTCACCGGTTCGAGCCCCGGCGCGCCATAGACGGCGGCCGAAGACGAGAAGATGAAGCACCCGACCTTCGCGTCGAGTGCGCGCTGGATCAGGACCCGCGATTTGCAGGTGTTCTCGGAATAGTAGTCCAGCGGCTTCGCCACCGAGTCGGACACGATGATCAGACCGGCGAAGTGGATGATCGCATCAATGGCGTGATTGGCGAAGATGGCGTCGAGCGCATCGGCGTCGGCAATGTCGGCCTTGTAGAACGTCGCCTGCCCCGGCACCGCCCATTCATTTCCGGTCGACAGATTGTCGATGACCACCACATCCTCGCCCTGCTCGAGAAGCGTGAGGACCATGTGGCTGCCGATGTAGCCGGCGCCGCCGGTGACGAGGACGCTCATCATTCACCCCCGCCGGGGACGACCGGCGTGGTGGTGGACCGGGCGCGGATGCGGCTGCGATAGAGGAACCGCCTGATCTCGCGGGACAGCTTTTGCGAGAGTTTTTTCCGGCTCTTGACCGAAATCGTGCTGCCGCCCGCCTCTTCGGTCCTGTCGCTCAGTCCCGATGGTACGGCACAGCTCAGGGGAACGCCGGTGACCCAGTTCATCTGCAACAGCGTGTCGACCGGACGGTCGAAGCGCTCGGTGATCTCAAGCAGATGGCGGGCATGGGCGGCGCTGACGAGTTGCCCCGAGGTGCGCAGCATTCCCACCCGCGGCCGCACAATGCTGGCTCCGCTGCGGCTTGCCAGCGTTTCCGCCCTGCCCTTCACCGACCTGACCTGAAACTGGATGTAGCCAGCCCGATCGATGATTTCGGTGGAAAGCTGCAGGGCCCGGGAAAAAACCTTCGGGTCGATCTCGACATCGTCCTCGATCACCAGGCCGGCGCTGAGCCCGCGGTCGACAATCATCCGCCAGGCCTTGCGGTGGCTCAAAAAGCAACCGATCTCGCCGACGGTGATCTCGAAGGGATAGGGGGGCTCATGCAGGCTGCGGCGCGAGCGGACCACATCGATGTCGGCCTCGGACAGAGCCCGGCCATCCACCGCCTCGATCACCTCGACCGGCAGCGGACAGGCGGCGCGAATACGCTCGACCTGCGGCCGCCGCGCCTCGGCGCGGGCCAGATGGATGATGAAGGCCTGGATGTCGCCCGGTTCGTTCATGCCATGCCTGCCATTGTCTCTGCCACTCGCTCACGCCTCCGCGTCGGGTTGACCACTTCTAGACGACCGGCTTTGCGGCCCGCAAGGGGCAAAGCAGCCGTTTAGTCAAACGCACAAAGGTCGCAGTAACGCTTAAAGCTGCCGCATAATTTTCTCCTTAAATCGATTCCGATTTAAGGAATCATGCAGTCGCCCCCTGGCACAGATCCGGCGGCAGCGGCGTCAGAAGCCTTCGCCTTCTTCCCGGATGACCTTGAGGCTGCCGTTTTCGATGCGATGCACCACCATGCGCCGTTCGATGCGGCCGTCAGGGCGGAAGCGGAACAGGCCGGTTGCGGCGCGGAACCCCTGGCTCGAGGTCAGGTTCTCGACAGTGATTGCGTCAGGCCCGGCAGAGCGGACCAGCCCTGCCGCAATGGCGATTGCATCATAGCCGATCGCAGCGTCGTAGCTGGGTTCGCGGCCGAACTTGGCCCTGAAGCGGTCGGCAATGACGCCTACATCGGCGGTCGACGGGATCGCCACCATCAGGCCCTGCGCCGAGGGACGCTTGTAGATTTCTTCCGGGATCAGCGAGGTGGCGATGGCGGTCGCGATCGACTGGCCGAATTCGCCGGCTGCCAGGATGTCGATCACCTGGCCGATCGCCTCGCCGCCGCCGAGCAGCACGATGGTGTTGGCCTTGGCGAAGACTGCCGCTCCCTTGGCAAAGGCCGCGCTCAGATCCCTCCCGCTCGGCGGATAGGGCACGAAGCCGATCGTGGCGCCGCCCTTGAGCCGGATCCCCTCGCGCAGCCGGATCAGGTTCTCGGCGGCAAACCCCGCCTCATGCACGACGACGATGTTCTTCTGGTCAGCAGCTACCGCGACGCCGACGCCTTCGAGCGCACTGTCGATGGCGTCGCCATAGAGCGGCCAGATGTTGGAGCCGCCGGCCGAGTTGTTGGGCACCAGCGCCAGGATCGGCGGACGCGGCTGGCTTGTGCCGGAGATGATGCGTGACACTTCCGCGTTGGTCGCCGGCCCGATGATCAGTTTGGTGCCGTCGGCACTTGCGGCCTGGACCCGGCTGACGGCCTCTGCGGACCCGGAACTGGAGGCCTTGAAATCGATCCGGAGCTGGCCCGCGCCGAGATCGTCGAGCGCCAGCTTCGCCCCGTCGGCGATATCGGCGGCCTTCTTTCTCAGCGCCGCATCCGTGGGCAACAGCATGGCGATGGCCACCGGCCCGTCGCCATAGGTCGAACTGGAAACAGGCGAGATGCTGGAGCCGGCGCCATCCAGGCCCTCGCCGAGACTCGAGGCCTGGCAACCGGCAAGGCCAAGACCGGCCATCAGCACCAAACCGCGCACCGCCGCTCCGAAGGACAGACGTCCGCCTGTCCCAATCCCGTTACATGCCTGATCTGTCAAGTTACGCCCCCACCCCTGGACGATCTGTCTCAGTAAAAGACAGCGTCACGTCAATCCTGACGTGACGCTGTAACATGTTGCAATCCATCGCGAAAGCGGCGCCCTCGATCCGGTTCTGCTCAAGCGCCGTCATACAAGCGATCAGATGATCACCGGCGTGTCCGTGCCATCGTCGACCAGGATCTTGAGCGTATTCTGGGCAGACCCGAACCTGGCGAGATCGACGAAGCTGTCTCCGTTGCCATCGACATCGACCTGGAGGATGGTGCCGGTGTCGTCGAGCTTGACGTAGTCACCCACATTGTCCTGGTCGACGTCGGACCCGAGCAGCTCGGAAAGATCGACCATGTCGCCGCCGATCTCGTAGTCGGCAATCAGATCCTGAATGTTGTCCACCGCGTCGGCGAGGGCATCGAGATCGAAGACGAAGGTGTCATTGCCGGCACCGCCGGTAAGGATGTCGTACCCCTCACCGCCATTGAGGATGTCGTCGCCGTCAGAACCAGTCATCGTGTCTGCGTAGCTGGTTCCGATGACTTTCTCGATCGACGTGACCGTGTTCGATCCGGTGCCGACCATAAGCGTACCCTCGCCGAGGTCGATATCGATTGCCCTGTCCAGACCGCTCAGATCAAGGATATCGAAATCTTCACCGCCATCGAAGATGTTGCCGGATACATCGAATACCCCGCCAGGAGCCACCGATCCGGTGCTGATTTCGATCTTATCATCGCCGGATCCGCCGAGAAGCTCGTTGTTGGTGATGTTCAGGTTTTCGACGCCGTTCTCTCCGGCGCTTCCCGGTGATCCCGTTTCTCCTGCGACATAGGACGCATAAGTGTAGACGACGCTGCTGCCAGCATTAGGCAAACCACCAACACCGGCCGCTCCTGCTGTCAATTCAACTGCAATCCGAAGCACATCATTGCCGGCATCACCTGCAAATACGTTGTCGTCGATAACGACGCTGGCATTGCCGCCATTCCCACCGTCGCCTCCGCTGCCAGCATCGCCATAATAATAGATAGAGTCATACCAACCGTTGCCATAAACACCAGAAGTACCGTTGACGGTGTTCGGGTAGTGAACGATTGCGGAAAGAGAATTTCCAGCACCATTTCCACCAGCGCCTGATGAGACTGTGGCGAGAATTTCGAGGATATCTATCCCCTCTCCACCGGCAAGTCCATTGCCTGTTATGGTAGCAGCCGCATGTCCTGCATTTCCACCATCGCCGCTCGCGCCAGGCGACGCATTGTTGTTCAGCCCTCCCCGGGTGGTTCTGCCCAGACCGCCATTGCCGCCATTCCGTGTTTGTACAGTTGCCTCAATCGAAAGCACATCATTGCCGCTACCACCGTTCATAGTGTTGTCGACAACGGTCCCAATAGCCTGGCCACTGTCAGCACCGTCTCCCGCGCTGCCGCTATCAGTAGCCTGGCCCGCATTAGTGTAAGTATACCTGTACCATGTAGGGCTGTAGGAGTTGTTGTTATAGTCAAAGTAGTCATAGTCTTCGCGAACCGAAATTGTCCCGGTATTGCCGTGGAACCCGGCATTACCTGCAGCACCGCCCGCGCCTCCCAGACCACCTCTTGCGTCAACATTCAGCCTCAGGACATCTTCGCCCTCTGCCCCGGATACAGTATTGCCGCTTAATTCGGCTGTCGCCATGCCACCGGAACCGCCATTGCCGCCATCGGCACCATCGGTTGCGGTATATGAATAGGAGGTTACGGTGACATATGGATCGTCGATCGCGCCGCTCCCGGTGCGTGACGTAGACAGACCCGTGTTGCCACCATTACCTCCCAGGCCACCTGCTCCGCCATTCTGTCCGATCGCCGAAGCAAGCAGGGTCGTATGATCATTGCCGGTGGTACCGGCGAGAACAGCATTTTCATAGAGCGCCAATGCATCAAGGCCATTTGTCCCGGCTTGACCATCTACAGCTGCTACGCCTGAACCAACATAGGTTCCGTTTGCGCCGGCGGCAGCGGAACTTGATGACAGGTTCACCGTGTCCGACAATGAGACTATTATCGGCGCCTCATTCACATCCGTCACCGTCACCCTCACCGGCACGGTGGTGAGGTTGTTGACCAGCCCGTGATCGTCGACTTCGACTGTCAGCGCGATCGAGGAAGCCTGTTCAAAGTCGAGGCTGACGCCCGCCTTGAGGCGCAGCTCGTAGGTGCCGGGTTCGCCGGCATTGGTGCCGCTGGCGGCCACGACCTCGAACCGTGCATCGACCTGATCCGATGCGTCGAGCACCCGGAAGGTGAGGCCCGTGGCCGTGTCGATGTCGCTGACGTCGAAGCTGCCGAGCAGCGCGCCGACCTCGTTCTCGGCGACTGTCAGAGCGAGCGGTGTACCGTCCGCACCGAGCAGGCTGAAGTTGTCGAGGAACGTGGTCTCGTCAACATCCGCGCCCCGAAGCGAAATGAGCTCCAATGTGTGGGCGCCATCGCTGGCGAGCTGAACGGTCACGTCGTGACGGGTGTAGGTTGTGTCGGGCGTCTGGATGGTCGCCTGAACCACGCCGTCGACGACCACCTGGAATTGCGGGTGGTCGTCCGTGTTGCCACGCCTGGCCGCGTCGAAGGACAGGACATAGCTGCCAGATTGTGCGTCGAAGGATCGGCTGATCAGGCCCTGCGTACCGCCGCTATGCTGCAGGAACGCCACCTGTGCACCTTCCGGCGCCGCCGGGTTCCCGTTTGTGAACGCCGTGCCATTGTCCGACAGGCCGGCGCGTCCGGTGAAGGTCCACGGGCCTACCGGCACTGCAGAATTGTAGACATAGCCTGAAATGTTCGGCGTCTCGAAACCGCCATCCGGCAGATCGACAGGCGTGAGGATCACCGGCGCATCGTTGACCGGGGTGACCGTGAGATCCACCGTCACCGGCGCAGTCGTGCTGGTGCCATCAAACACGGTGTAGGTGAAGCTGTCGGCGCCGTTGTAGTCGGCATCCGGCGTGTAGTCGAAGCTGCCATCGGCGTTGAGCGTGAGCGCGCCGTGGGCAGGACCTGTCGCGAGTGCGACCGTCAGGTCATCGCCTTCGAAGTCGCGGTCATTGGCCAGCACGCCGGTCGCCGCGTCGACGCTGAGCACGCCGTCCTCGGCGACCTCGTAGGCATCGGCGGCCGTTGCCGCCGGCAGGTTGACGAGCGTCTCGCTCGGCGTATCGCCGTTCTCGACGAAGGTCGGGGTGCCGGTGAAGGTCACCGTCGAGTTGTCGTCAAGGGTCAGCGTGTAGGAACCGTCACCATTGCTCACCACGCCCGCGACTTCGCGGCCGGTGACATCGATCAGGTCCTGCGCCCGGGCGCTGGTGACGGTGTCATTGCCGCCCATGGGCTGGAAGACGACGCGGTGGCCCGTGTCGGCGAAGTCGGAGAGATCGATGGTGTCGTCGCCGTCGGATCCGACGATGGTGATGGTCGAGGGATCGAGATCGGTGCCGGCATAATCGCCGGAGACCACGAAGCTGTCGGTGCCGCCGCCGCCATTGACGACGATTTCGTCGATATTGGCCAGTTGCGAGACGATTTCGGAGGTCACGCCGTCATCCGTCGAACGCGACACGACGATTTCGGTCGCGGCATCAAGCACAACCGCGTCAACGCCCAGGCGGGCATTGTAGTCCGCGACCGTTTCGACGAAGAACTTCTCGTCGGCAACCGAGCCGTTGGCGATAAATGTATCGGTATCGGCCGCCGCGGCGGCAACAGTGCTGCCGTCAACGATGTCCGAGCCGTCACCGACGTTCCAGATGATGGTGTCGTCGCCGCCGCCGGCATTGATGATGTCGTCGCCGGCGCCGCCGCGCAGCGTGTCGGCAAGATCCGCACCGCTGATCAGGTTGACATTGGCGCCGCCATTCCAGTTCACGGTGGCGCCGGCGCCACCGATCAGATCGATGTCAGTTACGACAGCATTGCCGTTGATCGCTACGCCGCCGGTGCCGCCGGTGAAGCTGTTTCCAGTGCTGAACTCAACCGTGCTGGTGTCGGCGCCATCGAAACCGACCACGATTCCGTAAGTGTTGTCGGTGAACGTATTGCCCTCGACACTCGTTTCCGTACCAGCTCCGAAAAAGGTGGTTACAAGAACACCGGCAGAGATCGACCCGTCGCTGGAAGCAACACCCAGGTTCTGCGTGATGGTGTTGCTGACGAGGGCGATATCGGCGCCGGCGCTGATTTCAACCGCATAATCGAGGTGATCGCCCGCGCCCTTGCCGGTGTAGGAGTTGCCTTCGAAATTGCCCGAAACATCTGCCCCGAAATATGCCACGCCGACGCGGCCGATGTCGGTGAACTGGGAGTTGAGGACATCAACGTTCTGCCCGGCACCGCCGTTGAATACCGCTATCGCGGTACCGGCATATTGGGGTCCACTGGACCCGTACTGGATATCGGTGAATCCGACCTTGTCGAAGGTTCCCGACCCCTGGTGGCGGAAGCCCTGATAAATGCTGTGCCCGTTGCCATCGACGCTCAGATTGCTGAGGTTGAGGGTCACACCGGCTTCGACCAGGAACATGCCGCGTGCATCGCCCGAGGCGCCTGTGTCGGCGACGGCCTGAATGGTGGATGTACCCATGCCCTGGCCGATGAATGTCAGATCCTTGTCGATCACCAGTTGCCCGGGAGTTGTCGCGCCCGCCGACGTCAGGTCGAATGAGCCTTCCGCGATCAGGATCGTGTCGCCTGAAGCGGCTGCATCGACCGCGTCCTGAATGGTGGCGAAGCCGCCATTGCCGACCAGCAGGAAGCGGCCGGATGCGCCGCCGGCGCCATCGGGATCGGTCCCCTCGACAATCTGCACGCCGGTCAGCGTGTCGACGCCTTCGCTGACGACAAACCCGGCGCCCCTGGCGTCGATCTGCCAGCCCGGCAGATCGCCGGCTGTCGGGTCGGCATCGGCAATCGTCGTGAAGTCCAAAGCAGACAGCGCGCCATTGTAGACCGCGGTATCGATGCCGCCGCCGCCGATCAGCGCGTCGTTGCCGGCGCCGCCTTCTAGCCGGTCGTTGCCCATGTCGCCCTCAGCGCTGCCGCCTGGCTTGTCCGCACCATAGAGCTGGTCGTCGCCGTCGCCGCCGCGCAGCGTGTCATTGCCGCCCTTGCCGATGATGCGGTCATTGCCGTCCGTGCCGGTGATCGTCTGGTCAACCGGATCCTGGCCAGGCTTGTCGCCCTGGATTTCGGTGTGGATGTCGGAACCCTCGGGAAGTTTGATGGTGAAGCCCGAGGCATTGATCACGCCGTCCGCCACGCCGTCGATGTTGAACAGCGGACCCCAGTCGCTTTCCGCCCCCGACAGATCGAGATTGGTGACTGAAAGCCCGTCGACCTCGCCGAAATTGAAGAACGCGACCGGATTCTTGTGGAACTCGCCGGTAACGACAATGTCATTCAGCGATATGAGGCCGATATTGGGCGCATTCGGATCCACCTGACCGGCGCTGGCTTCGCTCTGGATGAAGACCGTAATCTCGATCGCATTGTCCGGGCGCATCGCCACATTGCCGACGTCGCTTGTCCCGGCAATCTCAAGATCGTCCAGCGTCGCATTACCGCTATATCCGAACAATTTGATATGTCCGGCGCCGTTGCCGCCGCCGAAGCCGTTGTTGGAGAACTCAGCCCCGGTGACCACGATATTGGCCATCGTCGGCGTCGCGACCGGCGTCCCGGTGTCCGAAGCGTAGATGCCTGCGTAGCTGAAGCCGGAAATGGAGCCATTGGTGAAGGTCAGGGTTCCGAGATTGGCGCCCTCCTCGACGTCGATGCCCCGTGCCGTCGCAGCATTTCCCTGCAGGTCAAGGTTGTCGATGGTCACATCTCCGTCGACACCGGCAGCAATGGTGATGGCCGTGCCCGAGACCGGCGCCAGCGTCGCGCCATCATCGGCTTCGATGATAACCGGCGTCTCGATCGTCAGGTCCTCTGCATAATTGCCTGCGCCGACCTTGATCAGCATGTCCGGACGGCCGTCGTCAACCGCCCCGTCGAGCGCCCCCTGGATGGTCGAATACGAACCGATCAATGTCGTCTGGTCCGGCGCAAACAGCTCCACCGGCAAGGTTACGGCAAAATTCGCCGTGTAGCTGCCGCCATCGCCATCGCTCACCGTGATGCCCATCGATGCGGGAAGATCGGTAATGGGAGCCGTGGTTTCGAGATAGTAGTGCTCCACGCCCCCGACAGTTTCAGTCACAACCGTGAAGCCAGGCTCGCTGATCGTGAATGTGAATCCGCTGTCATCATCGACATCGGATACCGTGAGCTCGCCAACCCTGAACCCGGCAGTATTGTCTGCAGGGATCTCCGACCCCACCAGAGCCAGCGCATGTGGCGCGTCGTTGGTGCCGGTGACGGTGACCTGAACGACCTGGGTGGATGTTCCGCCAAGTCCGTCCGAAACCTGCATGGTGACGGTTTCAATCTGACTTTCGTTGGCCGCAAGTTCCTGTGCAGCAACGGAGTCGAGAGTGTAGGTCCACTCGCCAGTTGCCGAGTTGATGGCGAATGTCCCGTATGTGCCGACGGGATTGCCAACAACACTCCAGTTCTGGACCGAGCCCTGATCGACATCCGTTGCATTGAGATCGCCGCCAACAATCGGGTTGGTGGCATCTTCATTGATCGTCTGCTCGACAGCCGCACCGGAAGTTGTCGTGATGACGGGGGCGTCATTGGTGCCGGTTACCCGGATCTGGACAGTCTGTGTGTCGACCCCGCCATTCCCGTCCGAAACCGTGATGGTGTAGGTGATGAAAGTTTGCCAGCCGGCGCGAAGGAAATCAAAGGTAGAGTCACCGCTTGTGAACTCCCACGCCAATTGCCCGGAGGTCGATGAGTCATCGATGATCGGGGTCGGGGTGACCGTGAAGAAACCTGCCAACTCACTGAGCGTCACATAGTTCTGTATGCTGGCGCCTGTTGCAGCCACCGTCACCGAACTGACAGCAACCACATCGCTCACATCGACATCCGACACCGTCAGAGTGCCTTGCGATGTCAGGGCAGAATTGGTCTCGGTCAACCGTGCGGAAGCGCTGTCGCCAGCCTCCACAGTGATCTCGGGCGCATCATTTGTGCCGGTGATGGTAATCTCGACTTCGACCGTGTCGGTGGCGGTATGCTCGTCGCTCACCGTGACGGTGAAGGTTTCCGTGCGGGTTTCGCCCTGGGCCAGGAAGTCGGTCGCGGCCTGGTCGAGGACATAGGTCCATTCGCCGGTGACCGGGTCGATGGTGAATTCACCGTAGGTCCCGGTTGCATCGCCGATGAACTCAAGCACGGCGCCGTTGTCCACATCGTCAGCCACAATCGTGCCGGTGACCCTGGCGACAACATCGTTGGCCGCATCGTAACTTTCGCCGGTATCGTAGGTGCCGGTCGTGCCGTCCTCGTGGCCGCTGAAGGCGGGACGGTTCAACAGGGCGTCATTGGCCGGATCAATGGTGCCGTCCAGGCCGTCGACAATGCCCCTCAGTTCCGTAAGCAAAGCGTCGAAGCGTCCGCTCAGCACGCTGCCCTTGAGGTTGCCCAGCAGGTTGTCATGCAGCGACTGCATCCGGTCGGGCGCACCGCTGCCGTTGGTGTCGGCCGTGTACTTGGCGATCACGTCGGTCAGGGGAGTAACCTTGCCCTGGGCCAACAGGTCGGCGTAATGCGCGCCCAGGCGCACAAAGGCCTCGTTGATCGGGGCGTCATCACCGGCGGTCGGCGAATATTCCCCGTCAAGATACTGCCACAGCACCGCAATGGCGGCGGCGTCGCTGCCCACAACGTCCAGAACGGCATCATAGACATTGGCGAACTCGACCGCACCGGCATCCACGCTCAGACCGTCGATCTGGCCCTGAACCGAACTCAGATCAAAGTCGTGCGAAAGACCACCCGACGGGCCGGCGCTCGCAACCCTGGCAATAACGCCCGTCTCGATGATCGAACCCGTGATGTCCGAACCGGCGACATCGATCACCGGCGCGTCGTTGGTGCCGGTGACGGTGACCTGAACGACCTGGGTGGATGTTCCGCCAAGTCCGTCCGAAACCTGCATGGTGACGGTTTCAATCTGACTTTCGTTGGCCGCAAGTTCCTGTGCAGCAACGGAGTCGAGAGTGTAGGTCCACTCGCCAGTTGCCGAGTTGATGGCGAATGTCCCGTATGTGCCGACGGGATTGCCAACAACACTCCAGTTCTGGACCGAGCCCTGATCGACATCCGTTGCATTGAGATCGCCGCCAACAATCGGGTTGGTGGCATCTTCATTGATCGTCTGCTCGACAGCCGCACCGGAAGTTGTCGTGATGACGGGGGCGTCATTGGTGCCGGTTACCCGGATCTGGACAGTCTGTGTGTCGACCCCGCCATTCCCGTCCGAAACCGTGATGGTGTAGGTGATGAAAGTTTGCCAGCCGGCGCGAAGGAAATCAAAGGTAGAGTCACCGCTTGTGAACTCCCACGCCAATTGCCCGGAGGTCGATGAGTCATCGATGATCGGGGTCGGGGTGACCGTGAAGAAACCTGCCAACTCACTGAGCGTCACATAGTTCTGTATGCTGGCGCCTGTTGCAGCCACCGTCACCGAACTGACAGCAACCACATCGCTCACATCGACATCCGACACCGTCAGAGTGCCTTGCGATGTCAGGGCAGAATTGGTCTCGGTCAACCGTGCGGAAGCGCTGTCGCCAGCCTCCACAGTGATCTCGGGCGCATCATTTGTGCCGGTGATGGTGATGGTGACGGTCTTGCTGTCCGAGGCGGCGGAGGCGCTGTCGTCGGTGGCCCTGACCCTGTAGGTCAGCGTCAGCGTCTCGCCTTCCGCCAGGTCGTCGAAGTTGTCCGAACCGCTGTCGAACGTCCAGGCCAGATTGTTGGATTCCGACTGGTCGGCCGTCAGCACGCCGGTGGGCACCGAGAACATGTCGAGCAGGTCGGCTTCCGCGCGGCCATTGGCCGTGCCGCTGACCGAGACAAGCGTCTTGGAGACGGTGACCGTGTCGGACAGGTCGCGGTCGCGAACCGTGAATGTGCCCGAGGTGGACAGCGGAATATCGCTCTCCATCAGCGTCGGCACAGTGATATCGCCGCCCAGGATGTTGGGCGCATCGTTGCGGCCGTCAATCGTGAGCGAGATGACGTGAGTGTCCATGCCGCCCTTCCCGTCCGAGACCCGGACGGTGTAGTCGAGCGTGATCTCCTCGTCGTCGGCAAGGTAGTTGAACCGCTCGCCGGTGCTGTCGAAGTTCCAGACGAGATTGTTGAGGTCGCCACTGTCAGCGGCAACGGGTCCCGACGTGATCGTCAGCATGTTCTGCAGCTGAGCCGTCGTGACGCTCAATCCCAGCGTCGTGCCGGATACAGAAAGATCGAAGACTTCGGCCGTCACTTCGTCCGAGAGATCGACATCCGTCACCGTCAATGTGCCGGAAGCCGAGCGAGCGCTGTTGGTCTCCTGGATCACCACTGTATCGCTGTCGCCAGCCTCAACCGAAATCACGGGCGCGTCATTTGTGCCGGTGATGGTGATGGTGACGGTCTTGCTGTCCGAGGCGGCGGAGGCGCTGTCGTCGGTGGCCCTGACCCTGTAGGTCAGCGTCAGCGTCTCGCCTTCCGCCAGGTCGTCGAAGTTGTCCGAACCGCTGTCGAACGTCCAGGCCAGATTGTTGGATTCCGACTGGTCGGCCGTCAGCACGCCGGTGGGCACCGAGAACATGTCGAGCAGGTCGGCTTCCGCGCGGCCATTGGCCGTGCCGCTGACCGAGACAAGCGTCTTGGAGACGGTGACCGTGTCGGACAGGTCGCGGTCGCGAACCGTGAATGTGCCCGAGGTGGACAGCGGAATATCGCTCTCCATCAGCGTCGGCACAGTGATATCGCCGCCCAGGATGTTGGGCGCATCGTTGCGGCCGTCAATCGTGAGCGAGATGACGTGAGTGTCCATGCCGCCCTTCCCGTCCGAGACCCGGACGGTGTAGTCGAGCGTGATCTCCTCGTCGTCGGCAAGGTAGTTGAACCGCTCGCCGGTGCTGTCGAAGTTCCAGACGAGATTGTTGAGGTCGCCACTGTCAGCGGCAACGGGTCCCGACGTGATCGTCAGCATGTTCTGCAGCTGAGCCGTCGTGACGCTCAATCCCAGCGTCGTGCCGGATACAGAAAGATCGAAGACTTCGGCCGTCACTTCGTCCGAGAGATCGACATCCGTCACCGTCAATGTGCCGGAAGCCGAGCGAGCGCTGTTGGTCTCCTGGATCACCACTGTATCGGTGTCGCCAGCCTCAACCGAAATCACGGGCGCGTCGTTGGTGCCGGTGATCGTGACGGTGATGGTCCGCTCGACCGTGCCGCCATTGCCGTCGTCGAGCGTGATGGTGAAGGTCTCGTCCTTGGTCTGGCCCTCGGCAAGATATTCAACGTCCGCAGCCGCAACCGTGTAGGTCCAGGTGATCTCGCCGCCCAGGCCGGCCGTCGTCTGCTGTGTCACGCCAGCCGTCAAGGCGCCAAGCGCACCGGCGGACGACACGATCAACGGATCGATCGAATGCGTGTCGGTCAGATCGACATCGGTGAAGCTGATGGTGCCACTGTCGCTCAGGTTGCCGGCAGGCGTCACCATCTCGGTCACGCCGCCCGACAGGTCTTCCGCCGTGATCACGGGCAGGTCGTTGGTGCCGGTGATCGTGACGGTGATGGTCCGCTCGACCGTGCCGCCATTGCCGTCGTCGAGCGTGATGGTGAAGGTCTCGTCCTTGGTCTGGCCCTCGGCAAGATATTCAACGTCCGCAGCCGCAACCGTGTAGGTCCAGGTGATCTCGCCGCCCAGGCCGGCCGTCGTCTGCTGTGTCACGCCAGCCGTCAAGGCGCCAAGCGCACCGGCGGACGACACGATCAACGGATCGATCGAATGCGTGTCGGTCAGGTCGACATCGGTGAAGCTGATGGTGCCGCTGTCGCTCAGGTTGCCGGCAGGCGTCACCATCTCGGTCACGCCGCCCGACAGGTCTTCCGCCGTGATCACGGGCAGGTCGTTGGTGCCGGTGATGGTGATCACCACGGTCTCGACCGTCGAGAAAATCCCGTCATTGATCTGAACATCAAAGGACAGCGTGACAATCTCGCCCTCGGCGAGGAAATCGACCGCTTCGTTGCCAACGCCATAGGTCCAGTTGATCGAGCCACCCGCGGCGGAGGTCGATTCGACCGTGATGCCGCCCGGGGTGTCGAGGCTGAAGCCGTCCAGCAAGGCATCGAGCTGCGCTTGAGTCAGCGATGTCGCGCCATTGTTAAGTTGCTGCGAGTCAACTTCCCGGGTCGTGACTTCCGCCGTGCGGGTATCGCCAAAATCGGGATCAAAGAAAGTGATGATGCCTGTGGCTAGGTCGGGATCTTCATCGACACCGCCCGGGTTATCGTCCGATTCCTCGACATCACCCTCAATAGTTCCGCCGCTGAATATGGCCGCGACATTTCCGGTGTCGGCAACCACGCTGGCGCCGGCCGCTTCGCCAGCTTCGCCCGACGTATCACCCAGGAGATCAAGAGACTCGTTGCCGTCGCCGCCGATCGATGCGTCGCCGGAATCCTCGAAATCGCCACCTGAGCCTTCGGGGGCCTGAGGCACGACGGAAACAGTGTTTCCCGGACCCGCGGCGACGTTGAAGCCGTTGGTGTTCAGGGCTGCGACCAGCACTTCCTGCGGGATCTCTATTTCCCCGATCACGAAGGTGGGAACATTGAACGCGCCGCCGATGACCCTGACCTGGGACCCGTCCGGCTGGATGAGAAGCAGGTCATTGCCGTCAACCCGGATATCCTCGATGCTGACGGAGTCACGAAGCGAGACCCTGTTGTCGGCATCTGGCACAACCACGCTCATTTCAGGCGCGGCGGGGGTGGAGGAGGTCGTCTCGACGGGCTCGGACCCGGTGTCCGCCTGAGCAAGGAGAACCGGGGCAGCGCCGTAATCGGCATCTGCGGTTTCGATTATGGTTTCCGAAAGATCAAGGCCGCGGTCTTCAGTCATGACAAGACTCCTACATCACATTTAGCTCTCCTTAACCAATTAGTATTTCGGCAACAATTACTTTGAGTCGGTCGCAGGATATATAGGTATGCGATTCACCCATTAATATACGGATGGTTAATGTGATTGCATATTTATTTATGCAAATGGCGCTTCCACCGCCGGAAGCATAGAGGGTGAGCCTGTGCCATGTCGCGACAGCATGCGCCCGCACCGTAGCAAATTAGCTAAAATTTTATCTTGTTTGCTTCGGTTTCGGTAATTCTATTTATTACCGGCTTTTTATTGTTATTCGAATAGCCTTCTCGTAGCAAATGGGGAAGGCATAACTGATGTTAAATCAAGTAAAAATCAATTTGCTTCTACTTAATACTGTAGTATTGGCGTCGCTTCTTGGCGCCTCGACAGCACACGCATTTACAGATGCAGAGCCGTCTACGGGAACGAAAGTCCTGCCTGCTGCGGTTGCTCCGGCCCCGACCCCGCAACTCGACACCTCGCCGGAGCTGACCGGTGCGCTGCAGTCCGTTGCGTTTGCCCAGACAGTTTTCATGCCGAGCGCGCGCACGTTAGGGTTCGGCGCCATTGGCGGACATCCCGGCGCCACCAGTTCCGCCCGGCTTGCCCCGGCAGAGCCTTCCGAACTGACCACGGCTTCGGTTCCATCCGTCACCTATTCCATCCGGCAGGATCTGCCGCTGTTCGGCGCGCACAGGATCCGCTTCGGGAAGATCAAGAGCGGGGTCAAGATATCCCAGCTGATCAGGAAGGCCGCGGCAAGCGACAGCACTCAGATGTGCGTCGGTCAATGCAAGACCCTGGCCGAGAAACTCACGATCGAGGGAGCCGGCATCGAAGAACAGCTCCAGCACATCTCCAGCTCGGTCAACCGCACGATCGCCTACAAGACCGACACACAGATGCACGGCCAGATCGACTACTGGTCGACGCCGAACGAGACCCTGAGGCGCGGCGGCGGGGATTGCGAAGACTACGCGATCCTGAAAATGGCCTTGCTGTCGCGTCTTGGCGTGCCGTTGAGCTCGATGGAAATCGTCGTGGTCAAGGACACCAGCCGCCGTCTTTTTCATGCGGTCCTGTCCGTCTCGATGAACGGCAAGAGCCTCATTCTGGACAACATGGCGGATACGGTGGAGACCGATATCGCCAAGTGGAATTACGCACCGCTGTTCTCGATCTCGGGCCAGGCCAACTATGTCTTCGGCTACAAGTCCGGACAGCAAAAGATGGTCGCATCGATCGGCGAGATCATGTCGGTCGCGCCGGGTGCGGGCTTCTGAAGCCGCGACCTGAGGCACTGAACCTCACCGGGTTCAAAACTTGATCGATCAGGAATCATGAATGCTGAAGCGGCCCTTGTGAACCTGGTTGACTGAACGGCGCTCAAGGGTCCCGCGCCTAGGACGGCCCCGAGACGAAGGCGATGGCCGCAGGCGGCTCATCCAGATCGGGCGCCAGCGCCATGCTCAAACGCCCGCGCAACAGCCGCTCCCCATAGCCGATTGTGAACCCGGTCTGCTTGGGACGGCTGTTGACGATCTTCATCTGCTCGATGAGGTCGACCAGCGGCGTTTCGAGCGTCAACTTGATGTTTCCCAGCGCATCGACATTGTCCAGCCCTGTGAACCGGGTCTGCAGATACATGAGAAATGCACCGTTCTGAAACAGGATCTTCTTGTCGACAGAGATGATGAAGGCCGGAAGCGGGCAGGCTGCAATGATCGTTTTCGAATTGAACCCGGCCAGCTTGGTGTTCGCCCGGTCATATTTGGCCCGCAGTTCCAGCATGATGGAAGCCCGCAGTTGCGAACTCAGTCCGCTGTCACCGGTGCTGTCATCATGCAGTTTCGCGATATAGGAGGCGACAGTGATGCCTTCGCTCCTGGTAAACTCGTCCAGAGCGGTCCAGAACACCCTTTCGAGCCGAAATCCCCGGCGCTTGCCGCCGGAGTTGATCGCCCGGAAATGCGGCTTGAGTTGATCTGCGTCATACATGCAATCACGCTTTCTTCAAATCCAAGTGGTGCTCGCCGGTCCCGGCTACCGCGACTACCGTTCCGTCAGGGCTTCGTAGCGGGCCTTGCTGATCGGCTTGAGCAGGTAATCCAGCACGGTCTTTTCACCAGTCAGGATTTCCACCGAGGCGATCATGCCCGGGCGGATCGCATGCTTCGTCGCTCCCTTGCCCAGTTGCGAATCCCCGGTCTGGACCAGAACCTGGTAATAGGTCTCTCCCGTTTCCGGATTGACGATGCTGTCCGCCGATACATTGGATACAGCGCCTTCAAGGCCGCCATAGATCGAGAAATCATAGGCAGTCAGCTTGACCAGCGCCTTCTGCCCGGGCTGCACGAAGGCCACGTCGCGCGGTGAAAGCCGCGCCTCGACCAGCAGCGTGTCGGTGACCGGCACAACGCCGGCGACGACGGATCCGGGCTGAAGGAACGCGCCTATGGTGTTGACTTCCAGCGTGTTGACCACCCCATCGACCGGCGAGGTGATGTCGGTGCGACGGACCCGGTCCTCTGCACCGGTCAAAGTCGCCTGCAGCACGCTGGCGTCGGCGAGGGTATCACCCAGTTCCCGACGCGCCTCCTGCTTGAACTGGGAATCGAGTTCCTGCACCTGCAGTTCGGCTTCCCGGAGCGCGCTGTCGAGGCGCTTGAGGCTCTGGCTGACATTCTCCCGCTGGCCGTTCTGCTGGGCAATCTCGCGATCGAGCCGCAACAGGTCGATCTCGGGATGCAGCTTTCGCTTGACCAGCGGCTCGATCTTGTCGCGCTCGTTGAGCATCGCCTGGATCACCAGGCCGGTCTGGTCGACATTGGACCGCGCTTCGCCGATTTCATCCCGGCGCTGCTGCCGCCGGGCCTCGAGCACCTGCAGCTTGTTGCGGTAATTCTCGCGCCGGGCGGCGAGCAGCCGGGACTCGTTCTCGCATATGCTTTCCGAAACACGACGAGTTCGCTCGGGGCAGACGAAGTCGGTTTCGAACAGGCCGTCGATCTCCAGTTGCAGCCGCGCGATGCGCGCCTGAAGCGCGTCATAGCGCGCCTGGGATTCGCCGAGCGAAGCCAGGTTCACGGAACTGTCGAGCCGGATGAGAAGATCGCCCTTCTTGACAACCTCGCCCACCGAAACGGCAATTTCCTCGACCACGCCTGCTTCGCTGGCCTGGACGATCTGCGTCTTGGAGAGCGGGATGACCTTGCCGTCCCCCCGCGAGATCTCGTCGACTTCCGCCCATGCCGCCCAGACAAGAAAGGCCATCACGGAAAACAGGCAGATCCCGACAATATAGCGGGAGACGAGCGGCGGTGTGTCGTGCTCGACGGTTCGCATCACTGAACCCCATTGGTTTTTCGTTGCAGCGCCGCAATCACCTGCTCCTTGGGACCGTCTGCGATGAGCTTTCCGTTCTCGATCACGATCAGGCGATCGATCAGGTCCAGCATGCTGTAGCGGTGGGTGGAAAGCACGAGCGTCACATCCGGCGCGATCGCCTGACGCAGGCAGGCAATGAGGTGACGCTCGCTGGCGAGATCCATGGCGCCGGAGGGTTCGTCGAGAAAGATGACCTTGGGGTCGGCGAGCAGCAACCGGGCAATGGCGACCGACTGTTTCTGGCCTGCGGAGAGATTTCCGCCGTTCTCGCCGACAGGCATGTCGAAGCCGCGGGGATGACGCACCACGAAGGACTCGATGCCGACCTTGCGCGAGACCTCGATCAGGTCCTCGTCGGACGCCTTCGGATTTCCCATCAACAGATTGTCTTTCAGCGACCCCGTAAACAGGTCGCTTGTCTGGCCCGCGACGGCGACGGCCGACCGGACTTCCGAGGGATGGAACTGCTGCATGTCGATTCCGTCGATCAGCACCCTGCCCTCATGCGGCTTGTAGAGCCGCGACATCAGCCGGCCGATGGTGGTCTTGCCCGATCCGATACGGCCGATGATCCCGACTTTCTCGCCTCCCCGGATCGAGAATGACAGCCCGTCCAGCGCATCCTGATCGGCCTGGGGATAACGGAAATGGACGTTCTCGAAAGCGATGGCGCCATGCTTGATGACCCGGTTGACGAAGCCGGTGGTTTCCGGCGTGTCCTCCGGCTGCGCCATGATCTGGTCGAGAATGCGCAGCGACATCATCGCCTGGCGGAAGCGCGCAAGCGTCATCGCCAGCTGGCCGAGCGGGCTGACCGCACGTCCGGCCAGGATCACCGAGGCGATGATGGCGCCGGTGGTGACGTGGCCTTCCTGAAAAAGATAGGCGCCGACCAGAATGATGCCGACGGTGACCAGTTGCTGGACAAATTGCGTGGCGTTGACGGCCAGCGCGGAGACGCTCTTGATCTGCTCATTGGTCGCGGAGCTGTTGATGGTCAGGTCGCGCCAGCGCTTGAGCAGGATGCCCTCCGCCCTCAAGCCTTTCACCGTCTCGGTGGTGTAGATGGTCTCAACCAGCATGGACTGGCGCAGGGCGGCCTCGTTGGCCGCGGCGGCCACGCGCCTGCTGATCAGGGTCTGGGCGACCAGGCCGATGATGATCACGGCGATCAAGGCAACGGCCGGCACCAGCGCCAACACGCCGGCTATGGCGTAGATCACACCCAGGAAGATGAACACGAAGCAGGTGTCGATCATCGTCGCGATCGTGTTCGACGTGAAGAAATCGCGCACGAATTCATATTGCGACACCCGGCTGACATATTCGCCGGTGGACATGGACCGCGCCGACAGCGAGGTGTTCATGATCTTCTGAAAAAGGATGTAGGCGATCTTCAGGTCAATCTTGCGTCCGGTGTAATCGATCAAATTCGCCCGGGCAAACTTGAGAAGAAAGTCGAACGCGAAGGCGACGCCGATACCGATGGCGAGCACCCACAAGGTGGCGATCGCCTCATTGGGAAGAACCCTGTCATAGACATTCATGACAAACAGCGGCGAGGCGAGCGCAAGAATGTTGATGAAGAGGGCGGCAAAGCCAACGCGGACAAATGAGCGCCAATAAGGTCGAACCGCGGCGGCCAGCCAATGCTCGTGCTCTATCTTGCCCGCATGCAGCGCGCCGATCTCTTCCTTGTTGTTGAAATAGTGCTTCTTGAAGTCCAGCACGGTCCGGTCGAGGCCGTCTTCCCGGCCCCGCAAATCAAGGCTGATCAGCCCGGATTCACCAGCTGTTTCCTTGCAAAGATAGGTGCCATCGTCATTGCGGGAGAAGACCGGAAGAAACTTCCCGGTCAATGTTCTCGCCAGCACCGGGAAATTGGCGTTGCCGCCGAACAGCTCGGAAATCCGCACTTCCGCAACATCGAGGCCGATGCGGTTTGACACCTCGCGAACGGTTTCAATGTCCGGATCATCGACCTGGTCATCCGGAATGCCGGAGAACAGCACTGTTCCGGAGCCGCTACGCTCGAAGTAGACGCTGATTTCCTGAAATGCCTCGCTGAATTTCATCGCCGACCCGAAAGTTGCCATAGCCTGAGCATGTCAAATCGGGTCAATTCTTTCGGACAGGGGCAAGCAGGTCCAGCGGCAGGCCCTGGACCTGTCGCGAGGGCATACGGTTGTAGACCGGCTCGACTTCCTGGGACACGACCTGAAATTCGTCGCGCGCATAGGGCTCCGCCTGGGCCACGGTATCGAGACTGAAGGCCGAAACCAGCGATCCCATCGCCGCCAGCACCTGATAGTCGGCATACACGGCTGCATATTGCGCCGTCTTGGCCAGAACCTCGGTATTGAAGCGTGTGTTCTGCGCGCTCAGCACGTCGAGCAGGGATCTTTCGCCCACGAGAAACTGATCGCGATAGGAGGTGACCAGCGAGGCAGAGGCGGAAACCTGCTCCCTCAGAAGCGACGCCTGCTGGGCGCGCTTGCTGCGCTTGTCCCAGGCCGACTGGATCGATTCCTGGACTTCGCGGTGAACCAGCACGTTGTCCATGCGGCTCTGGCCGGCACGGCGGATCCGCTCCTGCTCCAGCGCCTGATCGCGACCGCCACGATAGAGGTTCCATCGCGCCACGACCTTGGCTTCAAGATCGGACGTCCTGCCTTCCGAACCGTCGATATCATCTCCGACCCGGGCATTGGCCTGGAAGGAGATGGTCGGCAGATAGGCGGCCCTGGCGCCGCGCGCGAGCGCGTCAGCCGCATCGACATCGGCAGCCGCGGCGGCGATTCGCGGGCTCTGGCGCCGTGCGATGTCGACGGCTTCCGCGGCACTGCGCGGCAAGGCTGCGGCGATCGACGGCGGGTGATTCATGGATCCGAGCTTGACACCGACCAGACGCAGGAACCGGATCTGGGCCTGAGCCAGATCCTCTTCAGCTTCCTTGAGCCGCGCCTGGGCCGACAGCAAACGCTCCCTGCCCTGGGTCCGGTCCGCGGATGTCAGCGTACCACCGGACACACCGGAGGAAATATCATTGACAATCTGGGACAGGACATTGGCGTTCTTGCGCGCAATGGCCACGATTTCGGCCTGCAGCAGGATTTCGAAATATTCCTGCGAGACGGCGAGCGCCACCGCTTCGGAACGTTCCGCCACGCGGAACGAGGCGCCATCAACCCGCGCTGCCTGCCGCTCGACTTCGGAACGACGGGCGCCACCGTCGAAAAGCGTCTGCGTGAAGGTCAGACCCACATCGGAGGAATTCAGCGTGTCGTCCTCAGTCCCGAGCCTGCGACGGCCCGGACTGTCGAGCTTTCGCCCGCCGACCGACGCCTCGAGGTCCAGGGTCGGCAGGTAAAGCCCACGCGCCTGGCGAAGCTCGAACTCCACCGCCTCGCGGTTCTCCGCCGACGACAGTATCTCCGGGTTGGATCTCAGCGCCTCGTCGACCGCTTCCTTCAACGTCAACGCACTTGCCGGAACCGAGACAAGCGCAAGGAAGCCGATCGAAAAACAGCACGAATTTAAAAGCTTCTTAATCATAATGCACCCAATTCCCCACAGCCGCAGGGTGTGAATATACACTTTCCGGGCTCAAGGCGAGTCGCCAACTATTTATTCCCGAAGAGAAATCATATTACGATTAATTTGTTGCTGAATTGCAACTAAAATTTCGCAGTGCAACCGCACAGCCGGCAGTTCCTCGACGCGAGGCATAAGACTGTATCGATTCGGATCACTCCGACCAAAGTGGCGAGTATGCCTCCGATGACGTCCGATCTGCATGAGCATGCGAATTGGCACAAGCACAAGTGGCGCCGGCACGCGCGCGGCTTTATCATTATACAATCGCGCAGTCTTTCCACTGTAAAAGTCTGCGGCGTGGCGGGCATCATGAACCGCATCATTGATTGTGGAGAAATTCGCGCGGCGGACGGCAGGGCATGAAACCCTGCCAAGCACCCTCGCTGCCAGCCAATCGCGCGGAATATCCCGCAGAGGAAACAAGGCAGGTCAAGGATGAGAGGATTTTTTGGCAAATGGCGCGCCCGAAAGGATTCGAACCTCTGACCCCCAGATTCGTAGTCTGGTGCTCTATCCAGCTGAGCTACGGGCGCGCGTTGCAGGCGTCGGTCGTCTGCGAGGCGTTCTCCTAAAACGGACGGAACCGGATTGCAAGCGGATTTGGTGAAAAAAGCAATTGCCGCGCAGTTCGCCCGCCTCGATGCCGGCGGCGCGGGGCGCGGGCGGGCGGCGTCCGTCGAGATCGGCAGGGCTTCCGGCAGCCGCCGGCCTCGCGATGGGCGTCGAGTGAAGGCCCGGCCCGGGAGGTGATGCGGTCGGGCGTCGGCCTCAGGCGCGGGCGCGGAACGTGTCGAGCGGCACCGGCTGATCAGGCAGTTCGATGCGGAAGGCGGTGCCCTGGGCCACCGTCTCGTCGAGCGTGATCGACCCGCCATGGGCGATCACCAGTTCGCGCGCGATCGCCAGGCCGAGCCCGGTGCCGCCGGAGCGGGCGGAGCCGCGGAAGGGCTGGAACAGGTTTTCGCGCGCCTTGGCGGGCAGGCCCGGGCCGGTGTCGGCGACCCTGATCTCGACGACCGATCCGCTGCGGCGGGCCGACAGCGTGATCCGCTGCACCAGCGCCGGGTCGTCCGCGGGATCGCTGCCAAAGGCCTGCACCGCGTTGCGGACCAGATTGTAGAGCACCCGGAACATCTGATCGCTGTCGGCCTCCACCTCCAGCATCTCGTCAATATCGAGCACATAGGAAATGGCGGCGTCAGTTTCCTCGGTGACGATGTCGCGCACCTCGCAGGCCAGCGTCGCCAGGTTGATGAAGCGGCGGCGCGGCTTGGCCTCGCGCGCCTTGCCATAGGCCAGCACCTCGCCCGAATAGCTCACCGCCCGGTCGATGGTGCGCAACAGCTTGGGGGCGAAGCGCTTGACCATCGGGTCATCGATCATCGCCAGCCGGTCCGACATCAGCTGCGCCGATGTCAGGATATTGCGCATGTCATGATTGATCTTGGAGACCGCCAGGCCGAGATCGGCGAGATGGCGCTGTTCCTTGAGCGTCTGTTGCAGGCGCGACTGCATGGCGGAAAGATGACCCTCGGCCACGCCGAGCTCGTCGCCGACCGGGCGCGGCACGATTATCTTGCCGGGGTTCTCCGGATCTTCGGAAAAGGCCTGCATGTTTTCGGTCATGCGCCGCACCGGACGGATCATGATCCGGTTGATGGCGAAGAACACGAGGGCCGCGGTGATGATCGAGATCAGCACCGAGAGGAAGAACACGTTGCGGCCGTAGATCAGCATGGCATGGCGCAGCGGCGCGTCGGCAAGCACCAGCTCGATCTGCATGTCGGGATCATCGGCGACGGGACCATAGACCCGGATCACCCGGTCGCCGCCAAACAGGAAGGTGTCGAAGGCGTCGACGATGGCACCCACCGGGGTGACGGCGGAGAGATCATACTGGTGGGTGACGACGGGCGGCATGTCGGCGGTGGCGATCATGCGCGAGGCGCCGTCCTTGCGCAGCACGATTGCCTTGGTGCCGGTGGCCATCAGCGCGCCGTCCTGAATGGACTGCGGCAGCTCCATCTCGTTGACGGCGTCGATCACCACGGCGGCGGCGGCGGCGGTGTTGAGCCGGTCGGCGAGCCAGCGCACGCGGGTGTTGGCGACGGAGGGCACGAAGATGAGGACTTCGGCGATCATGACGAACAGGATCGTCAGCCACAACAGCTTGGACGACAGGCTCAGGGCCTTGGGCTCGCTGGCTGCCCGGGTCGAGCCCGTGTCCGATGCCTTGATGTCCGCCATGATCCGCCCTCTCCCGCCTTGCCTAACCGAACCGCCTCAGGAAACGGACGATCCAGCGCACGAACGGCTTGCGCGTCAGCGGGCTATAATAGGTGATCGCGGCGCGTTTTCCAATTTCCGCCATTGTCGGATAGGGCGGCACATAGCCGCGCACATCCTTGAGCGTCATGCCGTTGCTTAACGCAAGCGCCCACATGTTGATCATTTCACCGGCGCCGGCCCCGGCGATGGAGACCCCGAGGATACGCGCCTTGCGATCGACCACCAGCTTGATCAGGCCCGTGGTCTTGCGCTCGGCCTGGGCCCGGTCGTTTTCTGCGTAGGGCCAGCGCAGGATCGAGATCCGACCGCCGTGGCGCTTCGCCGCCTCCTCCTCCGAAAGCCCGACATGGGCAAGTTCGGGATCGGTGTAGGTGGCCCAGGGAATGATGTCCCGGTTTTCCTTCGCCGGCAGGCGGAACAGGATCTGCTGCACCACGAGCCCTGCGTGATAGCCCGCGACATGGGTGAACTGAAGCCCGCCGGCGACATCGCCGATGGCGTAGACGCGGCTGTTGGAGGATCTGAGGTTGGCGCCGACCCTGATGCCGCGGCGGTCGTGCTTGACGCCCGCCTCATCCAGGCCCAGCCCTTCGACATTGGCGAGGCGGCCGACGGCAAGCAGCAGATCGCTGCCATCGACACTTCCGTTGCCGGCCTCGCTTTCATAATTGACTCTCACGCCGGTCTTGCCGCGCTTTTCGACGGAGGCGACCTTCGAGCCTTCGAGAATGGTCACGCCCTCGGCACGCAGCCTGTCGAGCACGATGGCTGCGAGTTCGGGATCATCCTTGCCGAGCGCCCCGGCGCCCTCGACCACGGTGACCTCGGCGCCAAGCCGGCGGTGCGCCTGGGCCATTTCCATGCCGATCGGCCCGCCGCCGATGATGATGAGATGTTTTGGCGCGCGGGTGCGCTCGAACAGGGTTTCGTTGGTCAGGTAATCGACCGTATCGAGGCCCGGGATCGGCGGCACCAGCGGCGAGGACCCGGTGGCGATGACATAGCGCCGGGCGCGGATCTCGGTGTCGCCGGCCATCACCGTCGTCTTGTCGACGAAGCGCGCTTCAGCCTCGATGACGGTGACGCCCATGGCGCGGAAGCGCTCGACCGAATCATTGGGGGCAATGGCGCCGATGACGGAATGAATATGGTCATGAACCTTGCGGAAATTGACCTTGACCTCGCCTGCGGTGACGCCGAAGTCCGGCGCTTCAGCAATCGCGTGGGCATGCTTGCCGGCTGCGATCATCGCCTTGGACGGCACACAGCCGTAATTGAGGCAATCGCCGCCCATCCTTCCCTTTTCGATCAGAACGACGTTGACGCCGAAGGCCGCCGCAGCGGCAGCGACGGACAACCCGCCGGAGCCGCCGCCGATGATGCAGATGTCAGGTGTCAATCGGCTGGTCATGGCAGTGTCTTTCCGTCGCATTGATCCGCTGGGTGAGCATCAGTCTAGCGCAACTCACGCGCGTTTGCGGAACTTCCGTATAAGGGTGGGGATAGCGGCGACGATTGCAAGCCCGACAAAGGCGATGGTGATCTCCGGCGTCACCAGGTCGGAGAGCGAGATCTCGCGTCCGGCGGCGTCAGCGGCTGCAATGACGCTGTCGAGCCCCTGGCCGAGCCAGGAATAGGCGAGCGTCCCGGGAATGATGCCGAGGAATGTCGCCGCCACATAGGTGCGCAGCCTGATGTCGAAAAATGCCGGCGCGATGTTGATGATCAGAAACGGAAACACCGGGGCCAGGCGCAGCACCAGCAGGTAGCCGAACGCATCCCTGGCAAAGCCATCAGCGAGTTTCGCCGCGAACGGACCTGCACGCCGGCGCAGCACGTCGCCAAAGGCCGATCTGGCGGCCAGGAAGATCGCCGTGGCGCCGAGCGTCGCGGCGAAGACCGTCAGGATTCCGGCGACCCACCATCCGAACACGAAGCCGGCGAAGATCGTCAACACCGAAGCCGCGGGGAAGGCAAAGGCCACGGCAGCCGTGTAGAGAACGAAGTAGCCCAGGATCGAAAGGACCTGGCGCTCGGCGACGAAGGCCTTGATGCTCTCGCGCTGCTCGGCAAACACCGAAAGCGACAGATAGTCCTGAAGTCCGGCGGCATAGCCGGCCGCAAGTCCGGCGGCAATCACGGCGATGGGCAGATATCGCCGCCATGGGCTGGTTGCAGCCTTGTCGGGCGCAGTCTCCGGGGCGGGTCTGCTCTGGCGTGTGTCTGGCATGGTATTGTCCATCTGCCCGATTCGGGATTGCACGGTCATGACATGTCTCCGGGCTCGCTGTGGCCGCACGTTGATTTCGAAGATTTACCTAGAAGGTTGCGGCTTCAAGAGCCAATGACAATCCCTCGCGTCCTGCCAAAGTCGCGTGAACCCGAGCCCCCCTTAACTCACGGCCGCGTGAGCCGGACGTCATCACACCTCAGAGGGCATTGATGCTCCAGTCATATTCATAACCCGCAATCGTCGCCGCGGCGATCTCCGCTGCCTTTTCGGGATTAGCCAGAGAGGACCAGTGATCCTTGAGCCTGCCCTTGCCGCCGAAATCGCCGGCATACCAGGAGTAGATCTTCGAGGCGGTAATCCGGCCATTGATGACGGCCACGCCGCGGGGATGGTTGACATAATCGACACCGTTTTCGCGCAGAACCGCGTCGACATTGGCCCCGGTGAAGGCGCGGGTGGCGAGGTTGGGGCAGGAATAGGAGGCGCAATTGAGCCCGTAATGGGACATCGGATCGCCAAACAGCGGGCGAACGATCTCGTGCTCGACATCGTCCAGAGACAGATCCCGGCCATTGACCGTCATCAGTTTCGCCTTCCATGGACCCGAGCCGAACAGGAAGGAGCCGCCAAGATTGATCTTCTTGATCGACCTCACCGGAAAGGCGTCGGCGACGACCTCGAGGGTCTTGGCGTTGTAGAGGTTGATCCAGTAGGCATGGGCTTCATTGCGCGACAGCTCGACCGGCTTGATCGCCTCGATCGAGGCGACATAGGCTTTCAGAGCGGCGAGATTGGCCTTAACGCCACGATAGTCCACCCGGTTGTAAGCTTGGGCGTCGGGCCGGACATGGGCCTTGAGCAACGCGTCGAAGGCGGAATGATCCACCCTGCCCTGGCCCGCCGGGCGAAATCCGTTGAGGGCCGCCCGGGCCGGCAGCGGCCCGAGCGCGGAAGCGGCGGCCAGGCTTGAGAACCCTGCGATGAGGGTGCGGCGGTCAATATTCATAAGGCAGACTCTATCTTGTGCTGGGGGCCTGTGCGGGGGGATCCTGCGCCGGGGTCCGGTTTCGGGCTCTGTCACAAGTCGTGGCGCAAGGGGCGGCTGCGGGCAAGGGCGAGGTCTGCCATGTCACCGGCTTGTGATGGGAAGTGAACTTGCCTTGGGCCCTGCAGGCGCTTTCCGGGGGCGATGGCCTTGCGGGAATGCCTGTCTCCTCCAGGCACGGCTCCCATGGCAATCATTGACTTTTGACCGGCAACGCGTCTATAAGCCGCTCGTTCGTGGCAGCTTCCGGTTTCCGGGAGCGTTTTGTCACGGACTGAACACCCAAACGCAGATGTTCCAAGAAGGGCCGCACACCGCGGTATTAAAATAAATGCCAAAGCGTACTTACCAACCATCCAAGCTTGTTCGCAAGCGTCGCCACGGCTTCCGTGCGCGCATGGCCACCAAGGGCGGCCGCAAGGTCATCCAGGCCCGTCGCGCCCGCGGGCGCAATCGTCTCTCGGCCTGATCGCTGACGGCAGGCCCGCGAAGAAAGACAATCGCGTGGCAGAAGACGACATCACCAAGAAACCCGGGCGGCTTAAAAACCGTCCGGATTTCCTCGCCGTGCAAAAGGGCAGACGCCTGCGCGGACCCTATTTCCTGCTGGAAACCCTCGACCGGGGAAAACCCGACCAGCCCCCCCGCATCGGATATACGGTGACGAAGAAGCAGGGCAACTCGGTGGAGCGCAACAGAATGCGCCGCCGTCTCAAAGAGGCCGTGCGTCACATTGCAGGGGTTCCCTTCAAGCCCGGACATGACTATGTGGTGGTCGCACGCCGGGATACGCTGGCCGCTCCGTTTGACAGGCTGATTGCAGCACTCACCGAACGGATCGGCGAAAGCTCCGGTCCGGCACGGCCAAGACATGTGCGCGCGGAGAGGATTTCCGGCGCACCGGACAACATCATAACGCCAGGCGCTTCAAGCCCGGCCACCAGGAATGAGTGATGGAAAACAACCGCAATTATTTCGTCGCAATCCTCTTGTCGGTGCTTGTCCTGGTCGCCTGGCAATTCCTCTATGTCAGCCCGAAGATCGAAAAAGAGCGCCTTGCAGCCGAAGCGCTGCAGGGCGAGCAGGCCGCACAGGCCCCCGAGACCGGAACCGGGCAATCCATTCCGGCGCCGGTATCAGGCTCAACGCCTGGCGATGGCGCAGGCATCCCGTCTTCCATGGCGCCGACTGCGGGCATGTCGCGCCAGGACGTCCTGGCCGGCACGCAACGCATAGCCATCGACACGCCGGCACTTTCCGGCTCGATCAATCTCTCAGGCGCGCGGATCGACGATATCCTGCTCAAGGAATACCGCGAGACGATCGACCCCGACAGCCCCAACATCACGCTGTTCAGCCCTGCGGCGCTGAACGACGGCTATTTCGCCGAAGTCGGCTTCATCGCCGACGCGGCGTCGGGTCCGGCACCAGGTCCCGACACGGTCTGGACCGCGGCAGAGGGGCAGACACTGACCCCCTCCTCCCCGGTGACGCTGACCTATGACAATGGCGCGGGCCTCGTCTTCACCCGGGTTATCTCCGTCGACGAGCATTTCCTTTTCAACTTCGAGGATACCATTGCCAATACCGGCGAGGCGGCCGCATCCGTGGCGGGCTACGGCAGAATCACCCGGTTCTTCAAACCGACCACTGCAGGGATCTACGTGCTGCATGAAGGCCTGATCGGCGTTATCGGCGAGGAAGGCCTGCAGGAGATCGACTATTCGGATGTCGAGGACACCCCGGTCATGGCGATGCCGAAGGCAACCGCGGGCTGGATGGGCATCACCGACAAGTACTGGGCGGCAGCGCTCGTGCCGCCGCAGGGCGCGGGCTTTGAAACCCGCTTTGCCCATTTCACCGACGGCCGGGCGCGCTATCAGTCGGATTTCAGAACCGACACGCAGACCATCGCGCCGGGCGGCAGCGTCACCTCCCAGACTCTCGTCTTCGCCGGCGCAAAGCAGGTGCCGATCATCGACGGCTACGAGGAACAGTACAACATCCTCAATTTCGACCTGATGATCGACTGGGGCTGGTTCTATTTCATCACCAAGCCGATGTTCTGGCTGATCGACTATCTATTCAAGGTGTTCGGCAATTTCGGCATCGCCATCCTCGCCACCACGGTGGTGGTCAAGCTGATCTTCTTCCCGCTGGCCAACAAGTCCTATGTGTCGATGGCCAACATGAAGAAGGTGCAGCCCAAGCTCGAGGAGCTCAAGGCCAAGCATGGCGACGACAAGATGGCTCTGCAGAAGGGCATGATGGAGCTCTACAAGCAGGAGAAGATCAACCCGGTGGCCGGCTGCTGGCCGGTTCTGTTGCAGATCCCGGTGTTCTTTGCGCTCTACAAGGTGCTCTATGTCACCATCGAAATGCGCCATGCGCCGTTCTTCGGCTGGATCCAGGACCTCTCGGCGCCCGATCCGACCTCCATCTTCAACCTGTTCGGCCTGCTTCCCTATGATGTTCCGCTGTTCCTGATGATCGGCGTCTGGCCGCTGATCATGGGCGTCACCATGTTCCTGCAGATGCGCATGAACCCGACGCCGCCGGATCCGACCCAGGCGATGATCTTCACCTGGATGCCGGTGGTGTTCACCTTCATGCTGGCGACGTTCCCGGCCGGACTGGTGATCTACTGGGCCTGGAACAACACGCTGTCGATCATCCAGCAGGGCTTCATCATGAAGCGCCAGGGCGCCAAGATCGAGCTGTGGGACAACCTCATGGCCTTGTTCAAGCCGAAGACGAAAACCTGAAGACGCGCGAAAGGCGGAAACGATGACCCTATTGTCCGCCGATCCGGCGATGCAGGCAGCCAAGGAGCTGTCGGCGACGCTGTTCACCCGGCCATGGGTGTTCATCCGCGGCGTGCCGGCGCTCAAGTTCCTGCCGCCCGAAGGCCCGCCGGAGATTGCGTTTGCCGGACGCTCCAATGTCGGCAAGTCGTCGCTGATCAACGCGCTCGTCGGCGTCAACGGGCTGGCCCGCACTTCCAACACGCCGGGCCGGACCCAGGAGCTGAACTATTTCGTGCCGGAGGGCTATTCCGGGGCCGAGGATGATCTGCCGCCGATGGCGCTGGTCGACATGCCGGGTTACGGCTACGCCAAGGCGCCCAAGGAGCAGGTCGACCTGTGGACCAAGCTGGTGTTCGACTATCTGCGCGGGCGCTCGACGCTGAAGCGGGTCTATCTGCTGATCGACAGCCGCCATGGCGTCAAGAAGAACGACGAAGGCGTGATGGATCTTCTCGACAAGGCGGCCATGTCCTACCAGGTGGTGCTGACCAAGACCGACAAGATCAAGGCTGCGGGCGTGCCGCGGCTGATGTCCGAGACGCTCGCCACGATCAAGCGCCGGCCTGCCGCCTATCCAGAGGTGATCGCCACGTCTTCGGAAAAAGGCGACGGCATGTCCGAACTGCGCGTGGCCATCGCTCTGGCCATCACGCTCTGAGCGGTCTCAATCAGGTGTTCTGATCGGCGGCTGGCCGGAAGGTCAGGGCCACGCCGTTGAGGCAATGGCGCTTGCCGGTGGGCGCCGGCCCATCATCGAAGATGTGACCGAAATGACCGCCGCAGCGGCTGCAGTGCACTTCGGTGCGTACGGAGAACAGCGACCGGTCTTCCTTGGTGCCAATGGCGCCTTCCTCGGCCCTCCAGAAGCTCGGCCAGCCGGTGCCGCTGTCATATTTGGTTTCGGAGGAATAGGCAGGCAGATCACAGCCGGCGCAATGGTACATGCCCTTGCGCTTCTCGTCGTTGAGCGGACTGGTGAAGGCGCGTTCCGTGGCCTCCTCGCGCAGCACGGCGAACTGTTGCTTGGTCAGCCTCTTGCGCCATTCGGCCTCGCTGAGCGTAACCTCGAAATTGCCTTCGGTCGTCGCGCCCGCCGGCGAGAAGCGGCCGAACACCGACAACGCCAGTCCTGCAACACCTGCGGTCAGAAGCGCGCGGCGGGTAAAATCTGTCGTTGTCGTCATGGAATGACCTCCTGTTTGTCATTGAAAGCTAGACCGAAGCGGGCCGAAAGGCCAAGCACATGTTTTCACGTGGACGTGAAAGACCTCCCGCCGGGAAGGGGCTACCAGGCGGGAGGCTTGTCCGGTTAACGCCGGGAGTAGTCAGGGGGTTTTGCGGCGCGCCCGGACCTGTGACCGGGTTCAGCCCTTGGGCAGAAGCACCTTGTCGATGACGTGGATAACGCCGTTGGACTGGTCGACATCGGCGATGGTGACATTGGCCATGGCGCCGGTTTCGTCCTCGATCATGATCTTGTCGCCCTGGTAGGTGACGTTGAGCATGCAGCCGCCGACGGTTTCGACCGGGTGCGTGCCGCCATCATCGTCAACCATCTTCATGATCGCTGCCGACATGGCGTCGGCTGCAACCACGTGGCAGGTCAGCACCTTGGTCAGCTGGTCCTTGTTCTCAGGCTTCAGCAGGGTGTCGACGGTGCCTTCCGGCAGGGCGGCAAAGGCGTCGTTGGTCGGCGCGAACACCGTGAACGGACCTTCGCCCGAGAGGGTCTCGACCAGGCCGGCGGCCTGAACGGCAGCGACGAGCGTGGTGTGATCGGCCGAATTGACGGCGTTCTCGACGATGTTCTTGTCAGCGTACATTGCGGCGCCGCCGACCATCGGGTTTTCGGCATGTGCAAAGCTTGCGCCTGCGAGAAGAACGGCAGTGGCGGCGATTGAGCGAAGAGCGTTTTTCATAAGACAACCTCTCTGTTGTGTTTCCAGGCCGGATCATCCGGACCTTTTGTCACCCACCGCAATTGTTTTGCGGCGGTTAGAGAGGAAGACGGGAGTTGTTCGGGGAAAGTTTCAGGCTTCTGAATTATTTTTGCCCGAGCTCACCCGACAGCACCACGGGACCGGTCGGCCCGCCGGTGGGCGATCCGCCGAGGGGCTCGAGGCTGACGGCCAGAAGCGCGCCGGCGGTCAGGCGTCCGGTCAGATCCTGGTCGAGCACAAGCCGTCCGCCGTCGCCGGGCACAAGCCCAAGCGAGACCGGCGCGCCCTCGCCGGGCACCAGCCACAATTCGAGCGACTTGCCGTCATCGGGCGAAAACGCGGCCGGCGTGATGGAGAAGGCGCCGGATTCCGGATCGAGGGCTGCGACAAGTCCGACGGAGGCGCCGGGAGCGCCGAGTTCGGCCACCAGCGACGGGGCCGTGGCCGGATCGGACGGGCCTTGCAGCTCTGTCCGGAAAATGCCGACGGCAGCGGCCACGGCGATCGCGGCAAAGGCCAGACCGCGCCAGAACACAAGCGAGCTCCACAGTCCGCCCGCCGGCCTTGCCGCTTCGGCAAACAGGCGCGCGTCGATGCGCGCCTTGACGCCCTGGGGCGGGGTTTCGGGCTGATAGGCATCGTCGAGATGGGCGAGATCCGCCTGCCAGGAAGCGACCAGCGACGCGAAACCGGCATCGCTCGCCATGCGCTTTTCCACGGCGCGCCGCTCATCGAGCGGCAATACGCCAAGCACGTATTCGCCCGCCAAAGCGTTGTCGTCGGGAATGTGCGGGCCGGGGCTCATCTGTTCAGGCACTCTCTCAGTTTCAACAGGCTGCGGCGCAGCCAGGTTCGCATGGTGTTGAGCGGCACGCGGTTCTTCTCGGCCAGCTCCTGGTAGCTCAGTCCCTCGACATAGGCATCGACCACTGCCGCAGCCTTGTCGCTTTCCAATTCCCCGAGGCAAGCCTCGATCCGCCGTGCCTCACCGCTCAGCGCCGCCCGGGCTTCCGGATCGGGATCCGGATCGGCGACGTCGGGCGCATCGTCATATTCCAGCGTTGCGGGCTGGCGGGCGCGGATCATGTCGATCGCCTGATTGCGGGCGATCGTCACGAGCCATGCCATGGCGGAGGCCTGACCCACCCGAAAGCTGCCCGCACGCCGCCAGATGCGGACGTAAACTTCCTGGACAGCGTCTTCGGCCTGGGCCCTGTCTTTGAGAATACGCAGGGAGACGCCAAAAAGTTTCGCACTGGTGTCGGCATAAAGCGCGGAAAAAGCTTTGCGGTCGCCGAGTGCCGTGCGTGCGATCAAGTCGGATAGGTCTGATTGACTCATGGTGGGCAGGGCTTCTCCGCAATTTCACCCAATTCATAGCAGTTTCAGGCGCTGCTGGAACCCTTCACGTTCAAATAACCTGCCCGCTTCGGGCGGGGCGTTGGCGGTCGCGCCGCGCGCCATGTTCAGCGTCCCGACCACGGAGAGTCATTGAAGCCGGGGCCGATTGCCGCTACACACCGCCGGACATTTTGCCTCACAGGGACCCCACGCCAATGTCCGAGATCACCAGCGGCGAAGCCGCAACCCAGGCCCGCCTGCTCGCCGAGGCGCTGCCCTACATGCAGCGCTACGAGAACAAGACAGTGGTGGTCAAATATGGCGGCCACGCCATGGGAGACCCCGCATTGGGCAAAGCCTTCGCCCAGGACATCGCGCTCTTGAAGCAATCCGGCGTCAATCCGATCGTGGTGCATGGCGGCGGTCCGCAGATCGCCGCCATGCTGGCCAAGATGGGCATCGAATCCAAGTTCGAGGGCGGATTGCGCGTGACCGACGAGAAAACCGTCGAGATCGTTGAAATGGTGCTGGCCGGATCGATCAACAAGGAAATCGTCGCCCTGATCAATGCCGAGGGCGAATGGGCCATCGGCCTTTGCGGCAAGGACGGTAACATGGTCTATGCCGAAAAGGCGCGGAAGACGATGATCGATCCCGATTCCAACATCGAGCGGGTGCTGGAGCTCGGCTTTGTCGGCGAGCCGGTGGAAGTGGACCGGACGCTGCTCGACCTCCTGGCCAAATCCGAGATGATCCCGGTGCTGGCCCCTGTCGCACCGGGTCGCGACGGCCACACCTACAACATCAATGCCGACACCTTCGCCGGCGCCATCGCCGGTGCGGTGGAAGCCTCGCGGCTCTTGTTCCTGACAGACGTGCCCGGCGTGCTCGACAAGGACAAGAAGCTGATTGATGAGCTCACCGTGAGCGAAGCGCGCGCACTGATGGCCGACGGCACGATCTCGGGCGGGATGATCCCCAAGGTGGAGACCTGCATCGAGGCGATCGAGCGTGGCGTGAAGGGTGTCGTCATCTTGAACGGAAAGACCCCGCATGCGGTGCTGTTGGAGCTGTTCACCGCGCATGGCGCGGGAACCCTGCTGGTTCCGTAAAAAAGTACCGGCAGACGCTTGACCTGAACCGTACTCCAGCCCGTAGGCTTTGCGCAGACTGGCAATTGGAGAACAGGCGATGGCAATGATTGAAGCCGCGAGATGGATGCGTACGGGCATCTTCCCATGAAGATCGGCAGGCTTTCAGAGCTGACCGGGCTCAGCGTCGACACGCTCAGATATTACGAAAAGATCGGGTTGATCGATCCGCCGTTCCGCAAGGGCGGGCAACGGCTTTACGATCCCGATGCTTTGCGATGGATAGACTTTCTCAAGGCGCTCAAGGCCACCGGCATGAGCCTTGATGACATGAAGCGCTATGCGCTGATGCGGGCCAGGGGCAACGCAACGGCCGGCAACCGCCGGGTGATGCTGGAACAGCAGCATGCGCTGGTTCTCGCGCGCATGGCAGAACTCAACGCCTGCGCGACGCTGCTTGAATACAAGATTGCAAATTATCACGAGATCGAAGCCGGCCACGAGCTTGCCGACAAGAAAGGGCATGCGAAATGAACCAGCAAACCGCCTTATCCGAGACCAGGCCACAAACAGCACTTGAGCGCGGGCGCGCCATCGTGGCGGAGATCAATCCCGGGCTTGAACAGGCCCTGGCCGGGAAATATGACGCCTATTTTCCCCGCTTCGCCGAGACCCTCGTCGAATTCGCCTATGGCAGGCTTTATGCGCGTGAGGGGCTCGATCTGAAGACGCGGCAGATCGCCACGGTTGCGGCGCTTACCTCGCTGGGCGGACAGACCGGGCCACAACTGCGCGTCAACCTCGAACATGCCCTGGCGGCCGGTGCGAACCGGCGCGAACTGCTTGAGGTCATTCTCCAGATGTCGGTCTATGGCGGCATGCCGGCGGCGATCAACGGCATGAATGTCGCCATCGAGCTTTTCGAGGCGCAGGACGCGGTTTCATCGTGACCGCTTCTACCGATCGACGGACGCCGCCGTGCCCAACGCGACACGCGCGGCGTCCGTCAGCCACTCGATCATCGCCTTGTAGGGATAGGGGCCGTGGCTGATGCGGCTGACGCCAAGTTTCGCCAGCGTCGCGGCATCGGGGACGCCGGGCCGCATGATGATGTTGACCGGCAAGGGCGACGCATCACACAGCTCGCCGATCAGCTCGGCCGTATCGAGACCGGGCGCGAAAAACCCGCTGGCGCCGGCCGCCGCATAGGCGCGGACCCGGGCAATCGCCTCCGGCATCAGCGCCGCGTGCGCGCCGGCCTCCTTTTCCTTGAGGAACAGGTCGGTGCGGGCATTGATGAACAGCTCGACGCCCCGATCCCCGGCCATCGCCCTGATGGCGGAGATCCGCGAGGACTGTACGGCAACCGGATGCAGGCCCTCGCCGCCGACCACCTGGTCCTCGAAATTGAGGCCAATGGCGCCGGTGTCGATGAGTTGTCCGACGTTCAACGCGCCCTGCTCCGGATCGGTGGCATAGGCGCCCTCGAAGTCGATGCTGACCGGAAGCTCTGTGGCGCCGACGATTGACCGCGCCACCTCGAACAGCCGCGGCACGGGGATCTGCTCGCCATCGGCAAAGCCATTGGCGAAGGCCACCGGGGCGCTGCCGGTCGCAAGCGCGCTTGCGCCTGCGTCGGCGACGGCCGCAGCGCTGCCGGCGTCCCAGACATTGTAGAGAATGACCGGCTCACCCTTCCTGTGCAGGCTCGCAAACAGTCTGGCTTTTTCATTCTGGTTCAAGGGCTTTCCTCCGCAAACAATCCGACGGGCCGCATGCGGCCCTCGTGCCTGAGCAGCCATTTCTTGCGCCACAATCCACCACCGAAGCCGGTCAGTGATCCATCCGAGCCGATGCAGCGATGACAGGGAATGACGACAGGAAGGCGATTGGTCCCGCAATATCTGGCGACCACCCGTACAGCCTCGATGGAGCCCGTGTCGCGGGCGATATCGCCGTAGGAACAGGTTTCGCCCAGCGGCACCTGCATCAGCCTCCTCCAGACCTTGCGCTCGAGCTCGTTGCCTTTGATCTTCAAGGGCGTGCGGAACTCGGCGCTCTCCCCGGCAAAATAGGCCTTCAGTTCGGCTTCGATCCGGACGAGCGGCGCGTTCAGTCCTGCCGTAGCCGGCGCCGCGTCATCCGGGCGCCCATCATGGAACTCCAGCGCAATGAGATGCGTCGCGTCGGCGATGGCACGCATCGGCCCTATCGGCGTCTCGAGCCACAACTCGGTTCGCTCGGCCGGCGACGGCATGGCTTGTCGCGCGCGATGCCCGGACATGACGCCTCTCCTCCTGCTTCGCCGGTTTCGCGTTCAGGATAGTCGCATCCGTGCCGGCGCTCAATCCGGTGCAGGGCCCGACAGACCGGAGGTCGGTTGCCCTATCGGCAATTGTCCCGCGCGGGATCGCAGCGGCGCGGGCTGGCGTTCCCGCTGGGCAAGCCTGACGCCAGTCCCGTCGTCACGCCCTGGACCGTGTCTCCGAGACCCTGGCCGAAGCGCCGGGACTGGGCATCGAACGTGTCGCGGGCTTTCGGGTCAATGATGGCGATGGGGGCGGATATCGCCATGCCCGCGGCCGAACCGACCGTGTTGGTGACCGACATGGCGGTGGCGCCAAGTTCGGCGCCAAGGCCGAGATCCTGGTCGGTGACGGCCTGACCGTCGATCAGCCGCTGACCCAGCAACTTGACCACCTCCGGGCTGTCGGCGAATTTGGAATGATTGAGACGATCGCCGACCTGCAGGGCGGAGAGATCGAGAATGGTGATTCCGCCGCGTTCGAACTCTTCGCGATAGGCGGGATTGCTGATGTCGATCTGGCCGAGCCTGTCGACATTGCCCGATATCCGGCGCGACAGCGTCAGGGCACGATCGTCCTTGGAAACAAAGACCGTGAACTGGGGACGGTTCGTTCCCATGTCCGCCAGCTGCTGGCGGAAGACATCGACGTCGAGGTCGGGCGAGGCGAGGATGACGTTGCCGATCTTTGAAGGCACGCCGTCATTGCGGATCGCCATCTGGCGGAGCGATTCCATGGTCAGCCACGTGCCCATGGAATGGGCCAGTATGGTGACTTCCTTGATATCCGGCGCCTCGGCGGCCCCTGTCAGAAGCGCCTCCAGCGCTGAGCGGGAATAATTGGTGCTTTCCTTGTCGTAGCCATAGTCGAACACGGAGCCGCGCGAGGGCCAGGTGAACATCACCGGCGTGGCGTCGGTGTTGCTGTCATGGGCGATCTGGGCAAAGCGGTAGACCGCGCTTTCATAGCGCGTATTGAACCCGTGCACGAAAATCAGCAGCCGTCCCGACGCGGACTGGTTGCGCCCGTACCAGGCTTGCACCTGCTCGACCGTGGTGAACTGCTGGGCCGACAGCGTGGCGAATTCCCGCGTCGGATCGGCCGGCAGCTTCTTCGGCCATTGCACATCGCCGATCTGGCGATTGGCTTCGGGCGGGATCGAGATCACCAGTTCATTGAAGTCGATCGAATTGCCACGCTCGCCGGAATAGAGCAGGCCGGGATTGTCGGACGGGGCGCGCGTGGTGGCGACCAGGATCGATACCTCGGTCGCATCGGGCGCGGACTGGGCGACCGGCGACAACACGCCTTCGGGCGGGCTTGCGCACCCCGCCAGCAGGGCCGTGGCCAGCAGCAGACCGGTGCGGATCGCCGCCCCCGGGGTCAATTGCGGCAGCTCGAGTTTTGGCAGACGCCGTGAAGGCATGAAGTTTCCGTTCGCGTCCTAAAGTGGTGCCGCACCCGTCAGGCGCGGCTGTCGCCATGATGCCGGTCAGAGCAGCAAGAGCACAAGTATGCCGGCCACAATGAGAATGCAGCCGGATATTTCAAGCCTGTTGACGTGTTCGCGGAAGACTAGCACCGATGAGGCGAAGGTGAAAATCATTTCGACCTGGGCCAGGGCCTTAACCGCGGCGGCGGTCTGCAGGGTCATCGCCATGAACCAGCCGAAGGAGGCGGTGGCGCCGACAAGGCCCACCAGCGCGGAGATCTTCCACGCGGCGCGAATCCGGCCGAGCTCTTCGGGCGCCTTGAGCCCCATCCAGACCAGCATGACGATGGTCTGCAGCAGGATCGCCGCCAGCAGGGTGACGGCGGCCTGCATCATGAAGTTCGGCCCTTCGAGCGACAGCGAGGCCGCGCGGTAGGCCACCGCGGCAATGCCGAACATGGTTCCCGACGCCAGTCCAAGTGCTGCGGTGCGGGAAAACACCGAGCGCAGAAGCGCCGATGCGCCGGCGGCCGAACGGGCCACCGAAATCAGCACGACGCCGACCAGGCTGATGGCGATGGCCAAAAGCGTGCCTGTGCTCACCCGGTCGCCGAGAAAGATCAATCCGAACAGCGCCGCCTGCGCCGGTTCGGTACGCGAATAGGCCGTGCCGACCGTGAAATTGCGATGGCTGAAGATCTGGATCAGCAGGGCCTGGGCGGCAATCTGCGCCAGCGCCGCAAGGGTGACCCAACCGGCAAAGTCCAGCCTCAGCCGGGGGACAGGATAGTCAAGACCGAAGGCCAGCAGCGCGACAAAGAGAAGCGCGAAGGGCACGCCGAAGCCGAACCGCACGAAGGTTGCGCCGGTGGTGCCCATCACCCCCTTGAGGTGCTTCTGCAGAACCGAGCGGATGTTCTGCAGGAAGGCAGCCGCGATGGTGATGAGGACCCATGTTTCCATCCTGGGCGCGTATCCTGTTGGCGGGCATGGGCGGGACGGCAAGCCGGGCGAAAGGGCGACGCGGCGATCTAGCAGCCAGATGCGCCCTGCGGCAAGTCATGGATGCGTCATATGGACCCGAACTCAGGCGGCGCGGGTGGCCTGGCTGTCGAAGCAGACCAGATTGCGGCCCTTGTGCTTGGCTTCATAAAGCCTGGCGTCGGCCGCCCGCATGATGTCCTTCGTGCGCGACTTGGGGCCGAAGGCAGCCCCGCCGATGCTGACAGTCACCTTCAACTGCCTGCCTTCAGCCGTGGTGACGGTCATCTTCTCGACATTGGCGCGGACGCGCTCGGCAATCGCCTGCGCATCCTGGGCGCTCGCGCCGCCAAGGATGACGGCGAATTCCTCGCCGCCGATCCGGGCGCTGAAGTCATCGGTCCGCGTGGATCCGGATATGGCGTCCGCAACCGCCAGAAGAGCGCGATCTCCGGCATCATGGCCGTGGACATCGTTGATCTGCTTGAACCTGTCGGCGTCGATCATCAGCAGATAGCCCCGACGCGACGAGTCGATGATGCCGGACAGATGATCGAGGAAGGCGTCACGGTTGGCCAGGCCGGTCATGCCGTCATGATTTGCCCTGTGCTCAAGATTCTTGTGGGCAGCCTTGAGTTCGGCATGGATGGCGAAGAGGTTCCGGTGCGCTTCGCCCAGCGCCCTGTGCGCCGCCTCGAGTTCCAGCGTCTGCCGGTAAAACACGAAGGTTGCGGGCGGGGTTACCAGAAGCGGGCAGAGTGCCGCGATCGCAAGCGCCAGCCTCATCCCGTTTGGGCCGGCTCCGATGAGGTACATGATCGAGGCGGTGACCAGCAGGGAAAGAACAACCGACCCCGCCGTCAGCAGGAAAATCTTCTTGATCATCATATGAAAAATGGTCGGCTGGGAGCCAGTGGTGTGCATGGGCCGCAAATCCTGATGGTCTGATGCGCGCTCATTCGCAGGATAGTTTTGACAGCGGGTGTACAGAGTAGGTAAATCTCAGGTTACAAGTGACGGCGCTGTTCCATGTTGGATCACATCGACATCGCCAGACAGAAATGAGGTTCGCATGACCCAGAAATCGGCCCTGCCCGATGCCGCCGACTTCGCCCATGTGCGCGAATGGGTGTTCGATCTCGACAACACGCTCTATCCGCGACACACCGACCTGTTTTCCCAGATCGACAAGAAGATGACCGCCTATGTGCGGGAACTGCTGGACCTTGATCACGACGCCGCGCGCGGCCTGCAGAAGAAATATTACCGCGAGCACGGCACCACGCTGCAGGGGCTGATCCTGCACCACGGAATCAATCCCAGCGATTTCCTCGAAAAGGTGCACGACATCGACTATTCCTGGGTGAAGCCAGATCCGGCTCTGGGCGCGGCGATCAGGTCGCTGCCGGGGCGCAAGTTCATCTTCACCAATGGCGATACGCCGCATGCGGAGCGGACGGCGCGGGCGCTGGGGATCCTCGATCATTTCGACGACATCTTCGACATCATCGCCGCCGACCTCAATCCCAAGCCCGCGCCCGCGACCTATGACCGGTTTCTTGCCCGGCACGGGGTGCACAAGGACAAGGCCGCGATGTTCGAGGATCTGCCGCGAAACCTGGTTGCGCCACATGCGCTGGGAATGCGGACGGTGCTGATCGTGCCCAACAATCTCGACGAGGTGCTCGACGAGGTCTGGGAGCACGAGGGCAAGGACGGCGATCATATCGATCACATCACCGATGACCTGGCGGTATTCCTGGCGGCGGTGGCAGCCTGACGGCGGGAGATCGGGCCGATTTTTCCCGCGGCCGCCGAACCTTTCCAAGATTTAATCTACATTACAGGGCTTTAAGTGGCGATCGGCGATGGCAGCCGCCACATTGGGGTGGAAGGACGACACAACCCACCCCAAAGGACCTCCCCATGAAAAAGACAGTTCTCGTCACCCTCGCCGCAGCCCTGGTTGCTTCCGTTGCAGTCCCGGCTGTCGCCGCACCGGGCAAAGGCCATGGCGGCCCGCGCGTCGAACGCATGATGGAGCGGTTTGACGCCGACCGCGACGGCGTCGTCACGCTCGAAGACATCTCGGCGCACCGCCTGTCAATGTTCGAAGCCGTCGACACGGACAAGTCCGGATCGCTGAGCAAGGACGAGCTCAAGGCGTTTGGCGACGAGCGCAAGGAAATGCGCCAGGCCAACCGCGAAGAGCGCCGCGCCGAGCGTGACGCCCGGAAGGGCGACATGAAGGGCAAGCATGGCGACCGTGACGGTCGCATGGCCGGCAAGCATGACGGCAAGCGCGACGGCAAGGGCCGCGGCGAAGGCCGGGCCGACAGGCGCGGCGGCATGTGGATGGAGCGGCTCGACGCGGACAAGAACGGCGAAATCAGCCTCGAGGAATTCACCTCCGTCGACGCCAGGATGTTCGAGCGCTTCGACCGCAACGGTGACAACAAGATCGACATCACCGACTTCTACCGCGAGCGCGCCGACAACAAGTGATCCGACGGGATCATTCGGACAACAGAGCCAGGCCGGAGCACCCTCCGGCCTGGTTTTTCACGTCTGGGGCGCAATCTCGTAATGGGCCGCGATGATCGACCAGGCTTCCTGGGCGGTGTCGACAAACTGGATCAGGTCAAGGTCGCCGGGCGAGATGGTGCCGAAGCCCGCCAAAGCCTGGAAATCGATGATCGAGTTCCAGAACTCGGATCCGAACAGGATCAGCGGCACATGTTCCATGCGGCCGGTCTGGATCAGCGTCAGCGATTCGAACAGTTCATCCATGGTGCCGAAGCCGCCCGGAAAGATGGTGATCGCCCTTGCGCGCATCAAAAAATGCATCTTGCGGATGGCGAAATAGTGGAAATTCAGGCTGAGTTCCGGCGTGACATACGCGTTGGGCGCCTGTTCATGCGGCAGCACCACATTGAGGCCGATCGAGGCCGCTCCGACGTCGTGGGCGCCGCGGTTTCCCGCCTCCATCACGCCAGGCCCGCCACCCGTGACAACGACGAATTCCTTGCCGTCCATGGAAAGCGAATGGGTTGAACACAGTCGCGCGAAGGCGCGGGCCTCCTCGTAATATTGTGCGGCGGCCGTGAGGTTCTTCGCCTGGATCTCGTTCTTGGCGGCCCAGGGCGCCTTGCCGGGCTCGGGGATCCTGGCGCCGCCGAACATCACCACGGTGGAACGGATGCCGGCCTCGGCAAAGATCATCTCCGACTTGAGCAGTTCGAGCTGCAGCCGCACCGGGCGCAATTCCTCGCGACAGAGAAACTCCTCGTCGGCATAGGCCAGGCGGTAGGAGGGAGATGTGCTCTGGGGGGTCTTCGGCTGCCGGTCGGCGCGCAGCTTGTCCTGCCTGCTGTCGGCGAGCGGATCCCAGACCTGGTTGGTTCGTTTGGCGTTCATGATCAATGTCCCGTTCTGACGTCGACGGCCGCACCGGAATTGACCCCGCGCCCCACCTCGCTTAGGAGAAGTGCAACGACGCTGGCAGGCCGGTCCCCGACGCCCATGTCCGCCAGACTAGAGGTTGAACCTTAAGGAATAGCCACGATGAAGCACGACATGGCAGCCCTCGCCAGCACGATCGAAACCGCCTTTGACGACCGCGACACGATTTCCACATCGACCACGGGAGCGGTGCGCGAGGCCGTGGAAGCCTCGTTGAACCTGCTCGACCGGGGCGCGGCCCGGGTGGCCGAGCGCGGCGAAGACGGCGTCTGGTCGGTCAATCAGTGGCTCAAGAAGGCCGTGCTGCTGTCGTTCCGTCTCAATCCGATGGAGATCATAAAGGGCGGTCCCGGCGAGGCGGTCTGGTGGGACAAGGTGCCGTCGAAATTCGAGGGCTGGACCGCCAATGAGTTCGAACGCTCCGGCTTTCGCGCCGTTCCCGGATCGATCGTGCGGCGCGGATCGTTCATCGGCAGGAACGTGGTGCTGATGCCGTCCTTCGTCAATCTCGGCGCCTATGTCGACGAGGGCACGATGGTCGACGGCTGGGCCACCGTCGGCTCCTGCGCGCAGATCGGCAAGAACGTGCACCTGTCGGGCGGCGTCGGCATCGGCGGCGTGCTCGAGCCGCTGCAGGCGGGCCCGACCATCATCGAGGACAATTGCTTCATCGGCGCACGTTCGGAAGTGGTCGAGGGCTGCATCATCCGCGAAGGCTCGGTGCTCGGCATGGGCGTCTACATCGGCAAGTCGACGCGCATCGTCAACCGCATGACCGGCGAGATCAGCTATGGCGAAGTGCCGCCCTATTCGGTGGTGGTCGCCGGCTCGATGCCGACGTCGGGTACCATGGGCAATGGCGCCGCCGCGCCCAATCTCTACTGCGCCGTGATCGTCAAGACCGTCGACGCGCAGACCAGGTCGAAGACCGGAATCAACGACCTGCTCAGGGCCTGATCGCGCCATGGCGCGACGCCCCGGCTCCGGAATGCGCTGGCTTCTGTTCGGCGTGTCCGGCCGGCTGTCGCGCAGGACCTATGCCTGGGCGCTCCTGTTCTGGACGCTCGTGCTGGCAATCCCGGTTTCGGCCGCCGTGCGCGCCGCTCCCGACAGCACGGCGCTGGCCATGGCCGGCTTCGGCTTCATTTTGGCTTTCCTGCCGGCTGCGTGGTCGATCGCGGTGCTGAGCATCAAGCGGCTGCATGACGCAGGCCTGCCCGGCATCCTGGTCGGCGTACTGATCATCCCCGCGGCATCCGGTTTCATGCTGCTGATCATGATGGTCTGGCCATCGGTCAAGGGACCCAACCGTCACGGCCCAGCGCCGGACCAGCCGGGGTATTGAGCGGAGGTTTTCAACCTCCTGCACAGTCGACAGCCCCGGGGCAATCGTCTAATCACGAAGCATGACCCTCACCGATCCCGCCCAGACGCTTGCCGCCCTGATCCGCTGCCCGTCCGTCACGCCCGAAGATGGCGGGGCGCTCAAGACGCTTGGCGACATGCTGAGCGAAATCGGGTTTGACAATGACCGGGTGACGTTTTCCGATGAGGCCACGCCGGATGTGGACAACCTTTATGCACGGCTGGGATCCGACGGCCCGCATTTGATGTTTGCCGGCCACACCGATGTGGTGCCGGTGGGTGATGCGGAAGCCTGGAGCCGGGACCCGTTTGCTGCCGACATCATCGATGGCGTCATGTATGGCCGCGGCGCGGTCGACATGAAGGGCGGGATTGCCTGTTTCGTCTCGGCGCTCGCGCGCCTGATCGCGCGACGCGGCGCGCCCCGGGGTTCGGTGTCGCTGCTGATCACCGGCGACGAGGAAGGTCCGTCAATCAACGGGACCGAAAAGCTGCTGGCCTATGCCGCCCGGAAGGGCGAGCGCTGGGATGCGGCGCTGGTGGGCGAACCCACCAATCCGGAACAGATGGGCGACATGATCAAGATCGGCCGACGTGGCTCGCTGTCGGGCAGTCTGACGGTCGAGGGCACGCAGGGCCATGCCGCCTATCCGCATCTGGCCGACAATCCGCTGCGCGGGCTGGTGACGCTGATGGACGGTTTGCTGGATCCGCCGCTGGATGAAGGCAATGACCGGTTTCCGCCCACCAATCTGGAATTCACCAGCATCGACACCGGCAACAAGGCGACCAATGTCATTCCGGCGCGGACTGCGGCGAAGTTCAACATCCGCTTCAACGACATCTGGACGGCCGAAAGCCTTGCCGGGGAACTGCGGGCGCGGCTTGACCGGGCCGCGCGGCAGACCCGGTTGCGGCCGGGCCGCGAGCCGGTGCGCTATCAGCTCGATCTCGACCCGCGCAGTTCGCCCTCGTTCCTGACCCGCGACGAGGCGCTGATCGAGACGCTGTCGGCTGCGGTCCGCGAGGCCACGGGGCGCACGCCGGCGCTGTCGACCACCGGCGGCACCTCGGATGCCCGCTTCATCAAGGATTACTGCCCCGTCGTCGAATTTGGCCTGGTGGGGCAGACCATGCACATGGTCGACGAGCGCGTTGCGCTGTCCGATCTCGAAAGCCTCACCGGAATCTACGAGCTGTTCCTGGAGCGCTGGTTCGACAATCAGTCTTCCAAAGCCGGGGTGAACTGATCTTGGCGGGCATTCTGGTCCCGTCGAGGCAGGAAGCCGGGCGATCGCTGGCGGGGCTGTTCTACCTGATCCTTCAGCGGCCGGAAGGCCTGCGGCTCATCGATGTCTCGCCGGACGGCTTCTGGCGCTCATTCGGGGTGTTTGCCTGGGCCTGGCCGGTGCAGTGCTTTCTGTGGACGGGCATGTGGCGGGCGCTGCCCGACACCAGGCCCGAGACGGCAGGGGAGACCCTCCGGTTCTTCTTCGTCTCGACCAGCTTTGACGTGGCGGCCTGGGTGGCGCCGGCGGTGCTGCTGCTGGCCATCGCCCAGATCTTCGGGCTGTCGGGCAGGTTCTCGCAACTGGTCGTGGTCAACAACTGGTTCGGCCTGCTGTCGGCCTATATCGGGTTCTTCCCCGCGAGCCTGCGCTACCTGGCGGCGTTGCCCGAAACCGCAAACGCCTATCTGTCGGTGTTCATCTACATGGTGGTCATCTGGCTCTATTACCGGGTGATCCGCACCTGCCTCGGCGGCGACATGATGATCCCTATCTTTATCACACTGGCCATGGTGATGACGGGGCTCACCATTTCCGAACTGGCGTTCACCGCACTCAGCGCCGACTGAGCCGCCTTCACGCCTCAACGCCGCGCGTCCACGTGAACACGCGGCGCTGAGGCTCTTGTCTGATCGTCCCTGATGCATCGCGCCTGCAGATCAGGCCGCGATGTCCTCGGGGGTGGAGAACAGAGCGTCGAGATCAAGGTAGCAGATCATCTGCTTGTCGTGGGGGATGATCGCCTTGGTCAGCGCGCGCTCGGCAGCCGGCAACACGTCGGGCGCAGGCTGCAGCTCGGAGGTGTTGACGGTGATCATGTCGGAGACATTCTCGACCAGAAGACCGACCAGCTTTCCGGCAATATGGGTGACGATGATCGCCGAGCGTTCCGTCGGTTCGATGGGCTTGAGACCCAGGCGGATCGCCATGTCGATGACAGGGATCACCGAGCCGCGCAGGTTGATCACGCCCAGCACATGCGGCGGCGAATGCGGCAGCGTCGTCGAGGGCGCCCAGCCGCGGATTTCGCGAACCGACATGATGTTGACACAGAACACCTGGCTGCCCAGATGAAACGAAATGATCTCGAGAAAGCCCGTATCAGCCACGGTCTTTGAATTGTCTTGCATCAAAATTCCTCCCAGTCGTCGTTTGACGCTGCGGTTGCATTGTTGGACTTGCCGGCGCCGAAGGCCTTGGCGACGGAACTGATCATGGTGCGGGCGGGTGACTGAACCGGCCGCGACCGGGATGTGGTGGCGCTCACCGGGCTAGCCGGCGCGATGGCCTGCGCCGGCTCGGGTGGCGTCCGGGTCGGCCGGCTGTTGGCGGCCTGGACCGAGACGGCCGCCCTCTGGCTCCCCGACAGCGTGAACTGGCGGACAAGGCCGTCGAGCGACGCCGCGCCGCCCGACAGGCGATGCGTGACGGCGGTGGTTTCCTCCACCATCGCCGCATTCTGCTGGGTGACCTGATCCATCTGGTTGACCGCCGAGTTGATTTCGCCGAGCCCGGTGGCCTGTTCCCGGGCCGCGGTGGCGATCGAGTTGATCTGGTCGTTGATGTCGCTGACATGTCGCGCGATCAGGCCGAGTGCTTCGCCTGTCTCACGCACCAGCGCCACGCCCGACTTGACCTCGTCGCCGGACTTGTTGATCAGGCTCTTGATGTCCTTTGCGGCGGTGGCGGAGCGCTGGGCCAGTTCGCGGACTTCCTGGGCAACCACCGCGAAGCCTTTCCCTGCTTCGCCTGCGCGCGCCGCCTCGACACCGGCATTGAGTGCCAGAAGATTGGTCTGGAAGGCGATTTCATCGATCACATTGATGATCTTGGAGATCTCGACCGAGGCATCCTCGATCCGGCCCATGGCGCTGATCGCCTCAGAGACGACCTTGCTCGAGGTATCCGTCGACTGCTTGGCCTCGGCCACCTTGGCTGTGGCCTCGTCGGCGCGCTGCGACGAGCTCTTGACCGTGGCGGTGATCTCGTCGAGCGCGGCGGAGGTCTGTTCGAGCGAGGCCGCCTGCTGCTCGGTGCGCCGCGACAGGTCATCGGCGGCAGCCCTGAGTTCGCCGGTGTCACCGGTGATGCCGAGAATGTTCTCGCTGACATCGCTGAGCGTGGCGTTGAGCTTTTCAACCGAGGCGTTGAAATCGAGCCGCAGCCGGTCGAGGCTTTCCATGAAGGGCGTGTCGAGCCGGACCGACAGATCGCCTTCCGACAGCCTGTGCAGGCCATCGGCCAGCGCATCCACCGCCTGCTGCATGCGCGCGGCCTCCGCGGTCTTGGCGGCTTCCCGCTCCTGCCGCTCCCGCTCGGTCAACGAGCGGGTCTTGTCGGCCTCGCGCTCGAGCTCGACCTTCTCGATCGCCGCGTCCCGGAAAACCGAGACAGACCGGACCATCTCGCCGATCTCGTCCTTGCGCTCCTCGCCTTTGAGTTCGATCGTGGTGTCGCCCTGAGCCAGCCGGCGCATGTTGTCGACAAGCGCCTCGATCGGCTTGGTCATCGACCGCGAGAACCAGATGCTGACCGCCATGGCGCCCAGCAGAAGCAGCAGCGAAAGCCCAAGGATCGCATTGCGCATCATCACCATGCTGGCGCCGGCTTCACTCTTGTCGATCAGCGCGGCCACCGTCCAGTCGGCGCCATCGAAATCGATGCCGGTCATGGCGACGGTTGATTCCATGTCGCGGTAGCCCTGAAGGCTGCCGGTCACCACCGCGCTGTCAACGGCCCGCTGCTGCAGGTCGCTGTCGATCCTTGCGGCGAGCATGTCATTCTCGGGGGTGTGGATCGAATCGCTGATCAGGTAGCCATTCTCGTTGAGCAGAACGGTTTCTCCGCTCTCGCCCAGGCCGGCCACGTTGGACATGATCTCGGCGATCTTGCCACTCGGCAGGCGAATGATGATGACGCCGACAATGCCCATGTCCGATGCAATGGCATGGCCCATGAATGCAGCAGCCTGGCCATCGGCCGCCGGATAGGCCGCATAGTCTGCAAACACCGGCCTGCTGATCTCGTTGGGGCCGACGATGCCTTCAAACACCCGGCCGATGCCGGTGTCCTTGAAGGCATCGGACCTGAGATTACTGGCATAGTCATCGTATTTGTTGACCGAGTAGATGACATTGCCGTTCATGTCGACCAGGAAGAAATCCTCCCAGCCGCGGCTCTCGGTCATCTCGCGCAATTGAACGTGATAGCGCTCATGGGTCTGGTCATAGGAACTGATCTTTGCCACATCGGGCTTCTGCGCCGTGTCGAAGTTCTGGCGCTGGCCCTGCGGGAAGGGATTTTCAGTTATGTAGCGGCGTTTCAACTCGGTCGTGACGTCGGCTCCGAGGAAGCCCCAGTCATATTTGAAGCTTTCGAGGGCAATGCGCATCAGATTGTTCTGCGACGTCGCCGTCAGGTCCTGCTGCAGGTTTGCCAGAAAGGTCTCGAGCTGATTGCGCCGACCGTCAACCACGGCTTCCAGCTTCTCGACGATCTTCTGATTTACCGCACTGGATCCGATCTGAAGGCTGACGATGCTGGAAACGCCGATTGAGACAATCGTCAGCAACGCGGCGGCCAAAGGCAGTTTGCGCGAGATGAGCATGAGGTATCCCGAAATCAGAGAAACGTCGTTCGCATGTCCGGTTCGGAACCAAGACGTCCAGCACGGCATCATGCGGCCCACGCGCACGTGGTTGCTGGCTTCATAAGGTGTCGGTTGTTTAGGTTACCTTTTCATTAAAAGTTGATGGTGAATTCTCGGTAACGGGCTGTTTCGGGCGATGTTGCACCGATACAGGGCTGAAGCGCTCCGGGCAGATTCCGGACGCGGCCAGGCCAGGCCGATCATTCGTCCGGATAATCCACCGACCTGAAATAGAGCCCCTCCGGGGCCGCCACCGGCCCGCATGCCTTGCGCGAGCGGGCGGCAAGCGCTGCCTCGACATCATCGGCGGACCATTTGCCCTCACCCACCAGCCTGAGCGTTCCGGCAAAGGAGCGGATCTGGTTGTGCAGGAAGCTTCGCGCGGTGGCGTGGATCTCGATCAGCCCCTCCATGCCGCCCCTTACCACATCCAGCCTATCAAGGCTGCGCACCGGCGAATTCGCCTGGCACTGCACCGAGCGGAAGGTGGTGAAATCATGCCGCCCGACCAGGCGCTGCGCCGCCTCATGCATGGCCGCGGCATCGAGCGGCTTGGGCGACCAGAGCGCGCGGTTTCTCTCCAGCACCAGCGGCACAGGGCGGCAGATGATCCGGTAGATGTAATGGCGGCGGAGCGCCGAAAACCGGGCGTCGAAATCATCCGCGACCCGGCTTGCCGAAAGAATGACAATGCGCTGCCGGGTCATCGCCAGATGCGCGTTGAAGGCGCCGCGGACTTTGTCGCAGGACCAGTCCTTGACAAGATCGACATGGGCCACCTGGCCCAGCGCATGAACACCGGCATCGGTGCGTCCGGCGCCGTAAACACGCACGGTCTCGCCGCAAAAGCCCAGGATCGCAGTCTCGATCGCCTGCTGGACCGAGGGGTGGTTGTCCTGGCGCTGCCAGCCGGCATAGCCCGCGCCGTCATACTCGATGTCCAGCCGGTAGCGCGGCATCAGGCGATCACCGTTCCGGGCGCGACCTGCGTTCCGCGCAGGAAATCTTCCGCCGGCAGCGGCTTGCTACCTGCCTTCTGCAAGGTGAGAAGCCGCACCGAGCCCTCCCCGCAGGCAACCAGCAGCCGGTCGTCGAGCACGGTTCCAGGCCTGGGGCCGGCAGTGGAGCCGGGCGGGGCAGAGGACGGCGCGTCCTCGACTTCGGCCGCCAGCAGCTTGACCCGCTCCGCACGACCATTGTGCGCGAGCTCGAACCAGGCGCCCGGCGCGGGCGAGAGGCCGCGCACATGATTGCGCACTTCGACGGCTGACCGGCTGAAATCAACCCGGGTCTCGGCCTTGCTGATCTTTGACGCATAGGTGACGCCGGTCTCCGGTTGCGGGCTCACGGGAAGCTCGCCGCGTTCGAGCCGGGCCATCGCCTCGACCATCAGCCGCGCGGTCAGGGCAGAAAGCCGGTCGTGCAATTCGCCCGCCGTCACCTTATCCGTCAGGGGCAACTTTTCGGTGAGCGCCACCGGGCCGGTGTCGAGGCCAACATCCATCTTCATGATCATTACGCCGGTCTCGGCATCGCCGGCCATGATCGCGCGCTGGATCGGCGCAGCCCCGCGCCAGCGCGGCAGCAGCGACGCGTGGCCGTTCCAGGCGCCAAGCCGGGGCGCATCCAGAATGGGCTCTGGCAGGATGAGGCCGTAGGCCACGACCACCGCCGCATCCGCTTCATGCGCACGAAAAGCCGCCTGCTCTTCCCCACTCTTCAGGCTCTTCGGCGTGAACACCGGAATACCCAGGCTGTCGGCCATGCGGTGAACCGGCGACGGAAGCACCTCGAGCCCCCGCCGTCCGGAAGGTCGCGGCGGCTGCGAGTAGACCGCGACGATCTCATGACCTGCCTCGTGCAACGCCTCAAGCGTCGGCGCGGCGTAATCGGGCGTGCCCATGAAGATGAGGCGCAATGACATTGTGGCAGTCCAGTTCCGGGCGTTGATCAACGCCCGTGTTCAAAGGGGTTTTCGAGCTTGAGGTCAAGCCCGGTGAAATCGCGGGGCCTTACCTGACGGCTTGGGAGGCGACGCCGATGTCGAGGACACTTATTCCAAATCGAGCGTTTGTCTTACATCCGATTGGCGAACCGCCCTTGTCGCGGCAAGGAGTTCATCATGATCGGCGTCGGTGAGTTGCGCTTTGCCAAGAGTGCTGCGGAGTTAGTCCCAGGTAGAGAAGACGCCAAGGGTTACGGCGGAGGGGTGTGAATGGCGCGAAGCAAGGCTTCGGCCTCCAAGCCATTTCGGCCAGCAACCCACTCCCGCCTCAACCAAGCCTCAGGCCGTCACCCGCTGCCTGGCGAGCTTGGTGAATTTCCGCACCACCATGTCGCGCTTGAGCTTGGAGATGTGGTCGATGAACAGCACGCCGTTGAGATGATCGATCTCGTGCTGCAGGCAGGTGGCGAGCAAGCCGTTTGCTTCGGTAACGCGCTCCTTGCCGTCGCGGTCGAGATGCCTGACGGTGATTGCCTCGGGCCGCTCGACCTCGGCATAATAGTCGGGGATCGACAGGCAGCCTTCCTCATAGACATTTGTGTCGTCGCCGGTGGCGACAAGCTCGGGATTGATGAAGACCTGAGGATTGTTCGGCTCGTCCTTGCCGGCGACGTCGATCACCAGCAGGCGGCGCGGCACGCCGACCTGAATCGCCGCCAGTCCGATGCCGGGCGCATCATACATGGTCTCGATCATGTCCTCGATAAAGCTCGAGAGTTCCTGGTCGACGCGCTCCACCGGCTGGCTTTGCTGGCGCAGAATCGGGTCGGGCAGATAGATGATCGGCTTGATGCTCATGGCGTTGAAATAATCACTGACACGCCCGTCGTCAATCGGCCTGCGCCGGATAGCAGGTGCAATCGCGGCAACATGTTCCCGTTTTGATCTGACATTGCGCGAAGAATCAGCTAGGGCTCGACCATGGAGACCGGCGCCGCTTTGTTTTCGATCCCGCTTTTCGAGCTGAACGGCTATGTGATGACGCTTGGCCAGACGCTGGTTGCCGTGCTGGCGGGACTTGGTCTGCTGGCTGTCTGGCTGGCGGTGACCTTGAAACGCGCAGCCAGCGCCCGGGCCCGGACGGAGGCCGACGCCTCGGCCCGCGCGGCGCAAGCCGAGGCGCGGCTCGCCGAGATCCTCAAGGCGCAATCGGAAATGCAGGGTCGCATGGGCGCCATGACGGAATTGTTCGGCGCGCGCCAGGCGGAGCTCAACCAGTCGATCGGCCAGCGGATCGACGGCATGACCCAGCGGCTGGGGTCCTCGATCACCGAGCAAACCAAGTCGACCCACGAGAACCTGTCAAAACTGCAGGAGCGGCTGGCGGTGATCGATACGGCGCAGAACAACATCCAGTCACTGGCGCGCGATGTGGTGGGGCTACAGGCGATCCTGTCCAACAAGCAGACCCGTGGCGCATTCGGGCAATCGCGGATGGAAACCATCATCCGCGACGGGCTGCCGTTCGGGGCGTTCAGCTTCCAGCCGACGCTTTCCAACGGCATGCGGCCCGATTGCACGGTCCTCATGCCCAATGGCGCTCCTGACCTTGTCATTGACGCCAAGTTCCCGCTCGAAGCCTGGAACGCCATGCGCGACGCCGAAAGCGCCGGGTCCGGCGAACAGGCCGCACTTTCGGCGCAGCAGCGGTTCCGGCGAGATATCGAGCTGCACATCCGCGATATCGCCGACAAGTACCTGATTGCCGGCGAAACCCAGGACACGGCGTTCCTGTTCGTGCCATCGGAGTCGATCTTTGCCGAGATCCATGAGAATTTCGAGGCGATCGTGCACAAGGCGCAGCGCTCGCGCGTGGTGATCGTCTCGCCGTCGCTGTTGATGCTGTCGATCCAGGTGATCCAGGCGCTTCTGAAAGATGCCCGCATGCGCGAGCAGGCGCATCTGATCCAGGGCGAGGTGCTCAGGCTGATGGAGGATCTGTCGCGGCTCGATGACCGGACCCGCAAGCTGCAGGCGCATTTCTCGATGGCGCAGAAGGATGTCGAGCTGATCCTGACCTCGTCGGACAAGCTCTCCAAGCGCGGCGCCAAGATCGAGGCGCTGGAGTTTGCCCAATTGGCTGATGATGCCAAACAGGCGGACCCCGCCCAGCCCTCGGGCGGAAAAACTCCCGCCCCCGACGGCGGGCCAAAATTCGAGCCGCGCTCCTCGACACTGAAGCTCAGGGTCGTTGACGAGGACGACTGACCCCTTTTCCCGGCGTCCGGAACCTGACACAAAGACCCAAGGACAGCTTTTGCAGACCGGTCCCATGCAAGGACCGAGAGCCGGGGAACCGCCATGATCACCATTATCGGATCCATCAACATGGACCTGATCGCCACCACCGAGCGCCTGCCCGAGCCCGGCGAAACCGTGACGGGCACGGATTTTGCCACCGCTCCGGGCGGAAAGGGCGCCAACCAGGCGCTTGCGGCGCGCCGCGCCGGCGCGGAGGTGCGAATGGCCGGCGCGGTGGGCGATGACGCCTTTGCGCCCGAGGCGCTGGCCCTGCTCGATGAAGCCGGCGCGGATCTCGGTGCTGTCCGCCATCTTTCGGGCCCCACCGGCACGGCGCTCATTCTCGTGGGCGGAGACGGCGAGAACATGATCGCCGTCATCCCCGCCGCCAATGGCAAGGTGACTGTCGAGGACGCGGAACAGGCGGTGGCACGGATGGACGCGGGCGACACGCTGCTTTTGCAGATGGAAATCCCCGAAGACGCCGTGGCGGCAGCGCTCTCGGCTGCGCGGGCCAGATCCGTCACCAGCATCCTCAACATCGCGCCGCTCAGCGATGCGGTCGGCAGGCTCGCGCCCCAGTCCGACATCGTCATCGCCAACGAGACCGAATTCGCTCGGCTGTCGGGCGGCAAGGTGGAGACACTGTCCGAGGCACGCACGGCACTCGCGGCGCTGCACGCGAAGACCAGGCAGTGCATGATCGTCACGCTTGGTGCCGACGGCGTGTTATGGGCAAGAGACGGCGAGATCGCCCATGTCGAAGCGCCCAGGATCACGCCGGTCGACACGGTCGGCGCCGGCGACACCTTCTGCGGCTACCTTGCGCAAGGCCTCGACGCAGGAATGGCGTTTGCCGACGCGGTTCGCCGCGCTGCCGTGGCGGGCGCGCTCGCCTGCCTCAAGCCCGGCGCGCAACCCTCAATCCCGCTGGCGCCGGAGGTGGACGCCCGGCCTTAAAGCCGCCCAACCCGTTCGATGAACAGACCAAAAAACCGGTCGGAATCGACGCTGTCGACGACGAAGGCGTTCTCGGGAAGGCCGGTGACCTTCCACCAGTCAACCACCGTGGCGCCGAGCGTGAGGTCGGAAACGGTTTCGATGCGGACATTGCACTCGCGACCGCCGAACATGCCCGGATCGATCAGCCAGGCGATCACGGTGGGGTCATGCAGCGGGCCGCCGTCGGTGCCGTATTTCTGCTCGTCGAAACGCTCGAAGAACTCGAGCATGTCGGCCATCACCACCGACGCGCGGTTGCCATTGGCACGCAGGCGCTCGACGCGGGCCCTTGTGGTGAGCACCTTGTGGGTGACATCGAGCGGCATCATGGTGATCGGCGCACCTGACCGGAAGACGATGTCGGCAGCTTCAGGATCGACATAGATGTTGAATTCGGCCGACGGCGTGATGTTGCCGCCTTCGAAGAAGCCGCCCCCCATCAGCACGATTTCCCTGACCCGGGCGACGATGCCGGGGACGCGTTCGAACACGGTGGCGATGTTGGTGAGCGGACCCAGCGCGCACAGCGTCACCGTGCCCTCGGGTTCGTTGCGCAGCGTCTCGATGATGAAATCGGCCGCCTCTTCGGTTTCCAGCGGACGCGCCGGCTCGAACAGCTCGACACCGTCCAGCCCGGTCTTTCCATGCACATGTTCGGCAGTCACCAGCTTGCGCCTGAGCGGAGCGCTGGCGCCGGGATAGACCGCGACATCGCCCCTGCCGCAAATCTCGGTGACGATGCCGGCATTGCGGGCGGTGAGCGCGAGCGGCACATTGCCGGCAACCGCAGTGATGCCCAGCACCTCGATCTCCGGGCTGGCGAGCGCCAGCATGATTGCCGCGGCATCGTCCTGGCCGGGGTCGGTGTCGATGATGATCTTGCGGGGCGCCATGGTCTTTCCTCGATGAGCGATTCGGTTTTGGCGACACTACGAGCCTGTTGAGCCTAGGGGCAAGGTTCTTGCGAAGCCGCTTTGAAGTTCCCATATTGGCATCAGGCCGGATGCCGAATGCGGGTCCGGCTTCTGTCGCTTGAGAACGAGGACAAGCCATGACTCGCATGACGCCCTTTTCGAGCCCGCTGCTGCTGGGTTTCGACACCATGGAAAAGACCCTGGAGCGGATCGCCAAGGGGTCGGAAGGTTACCCGCCCTACAATATCGAGCGCATCCGCGCCTCCTCCGACGGATCCAACGCCGAACGGCTGAGGATCACCCTTGCCGTTGCCGGTTTCGGCGACGAGGACCTTGAAGTGACGACGGAAGAGAACCAGCTTGTCATCCGCGGACGCCAGTCCGATTCCGACGGGCGCGAATATCTGCATCGCGGTATTGCCGCGCGGCAGTTCCAGCGCATGTTCGTGCTTGCCGACGGCATGCAGGTCACATGCGCCGAATTGAAGAACGGTTTGCTTTCCGTCGATCTAATTCGCCCCGAACCGGAGCGCATGGTGCGGAAAATTAACATTTCGGTTCGAGACTGAAGATCACGGCTCATACCGACAGGATGTTTCCTGCCACTCACCGGAGGAAATCTTAATGATTGCCAAAGCTGGAAAAGTTCAACTGTCCGCCCACGATCTGGCGCTGCTTGGCGCCGGGAAAGTCGGCTATATCCGCAAGATGCGCTCCGAAGAGGTCAGCGCCCGCTTCCCTGAAGCCCCAGAACTCGATCCCGGACTTGAGCTCTGGGCGCTGTTCGGCGCCGACGGAACCCCGATCCTGCTGACCGACAACCGGTCGAGCACGTTCTACCGCGCGGCCGAGGATGAGCTGAAAACCGTGTCCCTGCACTGATCGCGGATCCGCCGGGCCGCTCCCTGCGACGGGAGACGGGAAGCTGCGCCTTCAATCAGGCTGCGTTGGACGCGGTTTCCCCGGTCAGGAAGGCATAGAGCGACGCGGCATTGTCGGTGGCGCGGAGCTTGGCCACCATATCGCTGTCGCGCATGACGCGGGCGATCCGGGACAGCGCCTTGAGGTGATCGGCGCCGGCGCCCTCGGGCGCCAGCAGCAGGAACACGAGGTCGACCGGCTGGTCGTCCAGGGCCTCGAAATCCACCGGATGGTCGAGGCGGGCGAAGACTCCGACAATGTGATCAAGGGTCGCGAGCTTGCCGTGCGGAATGGCAATGCCATTGCCGACACCGGTGGAGCCGAGCCGTTCGCGCTGGAGAATGACGTCAAACACCTCGCGCTCGCTCAGTCCGGTGACTTCCGAGGCCTTGGCCGCCAGTTCCTGCAACAGCTGCTTCTTGGAGTTTGCCTTGAGCGCAGGCAGAACAGAGTCCTGCGCAATCAGATCAGCAAGCGCCATGTCACGTTCCTTGTTCCGGGCCCGCAAAGCGGGCAACCTTTTTCGCTTCATGCAAAGGCAGCGGGCGGCCCGGGGGGTTCCCGCGCGCGGCCCGCTTGCCCGATTTCATATCAGCAAACGCCTTCAGGCCTTGACCCCACCGGCGTCGATCCAGCCGATATTGCCGTCGTCCCGGCGATATACCACATTGAGCGCATCATTGCCCGCATTGCGGAACATCAGGATCCGCTCATCGGTCATGTCGAGCGCCATCACCGCGTGAGCCACGCTCATGGTGACCAGTTGCTTGGTGCTTTCCGCGATGATCGCCGGAGCATAGTCCGCAGGGACCTCGTCGTCGGCGACGTCACTGTCCGAATCCACAACAGCATAGGCCAGTTCGGCATTGGTCTGCTGGCCGTTGGCGTAGTGATCCTTGAGACGGCGCTTGTAGCGGCGCAACCGCTTTTCAACGCGCTCGGCGGCGGCGTCGAACGCCGGCTGCGGGTCCTGCGCTTCGCCGGTGGCGTGCAACACGACACCGGTGTCCAGGTGAATCTTGCAATCGGAGCTGAACCTCGATCCGGACTTTTCCACGATCACCTGGCTCGAGAAGCCACCATCGTAATATTTGCGGACCGCCCCCGTGATCTGATCCTCGATGCGGGTCCGGAAAGACTCGCCGATTTCCATATGCTTACCCGACACTCGCACGCTCATGGATAGTCCCTTCTTCTTTTTGACTTGGGGATTTAGTCTAAGCCAAGCGTCACGCTCATCCAAGCGGTTGACGGCGGTCAATTGCTCCGGTTCAAGCAATTTTTCGCTTGACAGATCCGGTGGCCCGGGTGCGTGTTCTTTCCTGCCCGGTGCGGAGCGGCTTCTACGCCGATGCGCCTACCCTGTCAAGTTTGGCACAGTCCTTGCATAATTCAGCAACGATTTCAGAGGATTGCCCAATTGCGGTCAAACTGCCGCGGCGCGGGCGCGAGCGCGCTTTTCCCGTCGGCGCTGGACCGAAGATGGAATCGCCATGGCTTCGCGGTATTTCGCCACGGTCCGTCGGGCTATCTCGATCCCGCCCTGCTTGAGCAGATCCACCAGATCGTCGTCGGACAGCACCGCCTCGGGCGCCTCCTGCTCGACCATCACACGGATGCGGTGACGCACGGATTCGGCCGAATGGGCATCTCCGCCGGCCTGGGCCGAGGCGATCGACACGGTGAAGAAGTATTTCAGCTCGAACACGCCGCGCGGCGTGATCATGTATTTGTTCGAGGTGACGCGGCTGACGGTGGATTCATGCATGCCGATGGCCTCGGCCACAGCCTTGAGATTGAGCGGCCGCAGATGATCGACGCCATGCAGCAGGAAGGCATCCTGCTGGCGCACGATCTCGGCCGCCACCTTCATGATGGTGCGGGCGCGCTGGTCGAGCGAGCGCGCCAGCCAGTTGGCGGTCTGCAGGCATTCGCTCAAGAAATCCTGGCCCGCGGCGTTCTTGGCCATCTTCCCCGTGACGGTGGTGAAATAGGTCTGGTTGACCAGCACCCGCGGCAGCGTGTCCGGGTTCAACTCGATGGTCCAGCCGCCATCGGAGGCAGGGCGCACGGAGACATCGGGCACGATCATTTCGCTCGATCCGGTCTCGAACCGCGTACACGGCTTGGGGTCGAGCGCGCGGATTTCAGCCATCATTTCAAGAAGATCTTCCTCGTCGACGCCGCAGATCCGGGTCAGCGCCGCGAAATCGCGCCGCGCCAGCAGCTCGAGATTGGCGACCAGGGCCGCCATCGCCGGATCGAGCCGGTCCTTGCGCGCCAGCTGCAGGGCCAGGCATTCCGACAGCGACCGGGCAAAGATCCCCGCCGGCTCGAAATCCTGAAGCCGGGCTAGCACCGCCTCGACCCGGTCCGGGTCGGCGCCCAGCCGTTCGGTGGTCTCCTCGAGCTCGCCGGTGACATAGCCTGCGGCATCGAGCTGGTCGGCCAGTTCGGTGGCGATCAGCCTTTCGGCCGGATCGAAGAAGGCAAAGGCGATCTGCTCGGCCACATGATCGCGCAGGGTCGGGGCGCGGGCGGCAAAATCATCGAGATCATAGCCCTCGCTGGCGTGGCCGCCATCGCTGCCGGGCATCGACTTCCAGTTGTCGATGAATTCGGGCGCATCAACCCGTTCGACGCCGTGATCGTCGGGGAAGACGTTTTCATAGCGCCCGTCGATCTCCGAGCTCATGCGCTCGGCCTGGCTCTCGGCGGATCCGGTCCAGGCCGCGTCCTCGCCCGTGTCCGAAGACACCGGCCGGGGCTCGGGCATGTCATCCGGCTGCTCGGCAGGGGCGTCAGCGGCGTCCGATTCCGCGGTGACCAGCTCGAGCAGCGGATTGCGCTCGACTTCCTGCTCGATGAACCGTGTCAGCTCGACATGGCTGAACTGGAGCAGCCGGATGGACTGCATCAGTTGCGGCGTCATCACCAGCGACTGGCTTTGACGCAATTGAAGACCGGCTGACAACGCCATGGCTACGCACTACTCCCCTGGGGCCGCTCAGAAGGCCGGGCGCGGTCATGCCGCTTCCGCTCTCTGTCCCCGGGCGCCGTTACCGGCGTCCCCGCAGCCCATCTGGCCCAAATCTTGCTTTTTTCTCCCTTCGGGTCAAGTAGCACCTGCCAACAGGGTAAAAGCTGCGGGCAGCCGTGCGGAACACGGCTTTTTTGAGGGCCAGACAGGATGGTTTGCCGTCGCTGGCGGGATCAGAGGGAGAATTGCTCGCCGAGGTAAAGCCGGCGCACATCGGCGTTGGCGACAATATCCGCGGGGCGTCCATGGGTGAGCAGCACACCGGCATTCATGATATAGGCGCGGTCGATGAGCCCGAGCGTTTCGCGCACATTGTGATCGGTGATCAGCACGCCGATGCCGCGGCGGGTCAGGTGCCGGACCAGATCCTGGATGTCGGCGACGGCGATCGGGTCAACGCCGGCAAAAGGCTCGTCGAGCAGCATGAAGGTCGGGTCGGAGGCCAGCGCCCGGGCAATCTCCAGCCGGCGCCGCTCACCGCCGGACAGCGAGATCGACGCCGCCTTGCGCAAGTGCGAAATATGGAACTCCTCAAGCAGGCTGTCGAGTTTTTCCTCTCGCTTGGCGCGGTTCTTTTCGACGACCTCCAGGACCGCACGGATATTGGCTTCGACGCTCAGGCCGCGGAAGATCGAAGCTTCCTGCGGAAGGTAGCCGACACCCAGGCGGGCGCGGCGGTACATCGGCAGGGTGGACACGTCGTGCCCGTCGATCTCGATGGTACCGGCGTCCACCGGCACCAGCCCTGTGATCATGTAGAAGCAGGTGGTCTTGCCGGCGCCGTTCGGCCCCAGCAGTCCCACCGCCTCGCCGCGGCGCACGCCGAGCGAGACGCCGTCGACCACGCGCCGTGACTTGTAGGACTTGGTCAGGTTGCGGGCGATCAGGGTTCCATCGTAGCGGCTCGCATCTTCCGGCCCGCGCTCCGGGGCGGCGGGATCGCGTTTTCCGCCAAGCGATGAAAAGATGGCGCGAATCACGGTTGTGGACGCGACTTCGGGTCCAGCTGGATCATGACCCGCCGGCCGCAGCTGTCGAGCTTCGCCTGGCCATTTTTCATGCTCACCGTCAGCTTGCAGCCGATGAAGACGTTCTCGTCGTCGGTGAGCACGACCCTCTCGCCGGAAAGCACCAGCACCTCGTTGATCATGTTGAAATTTCCGGTATCGGCCGTGGCGGTCTGCGTGTCCGCCTGGATGAACACCTTTTCATAGAGTTCGATCTCGCGGATCTGGGCGGAGCCCGAGGACACAGAGCCGCCGTCCTTGTCGTAATTGACGATCATCCTGCCCGCCTGCAGCACGGTGTCGCCCTGCACGACCTTGACGTTGCCGGTGAAGGTGGCCTTGCTGGTCTCCTCGTCTATCTTGAGCTGGTCGCTCTCGATCTGGATCGGCTCGTCATTGGAGAGCGCCAGGCCCTGCATCCGTTTTTCGGTGTCCTGGGCAAGGCTTGCCGGCGCAGGAAGGATCAGCCCGGCGGCCATCACCGCCACGGCGAGTGTCAGGACAAACAAAGCGCGTCTTGCCATATCAGTTCGTCTTTCCGTCCTTCGGCTTGAGCGCCGAGGGGTTGATCGTCATGCGGACCTTGTCCTGGAAAATGATGACGCGGCCCTTATCCTGCATCTTCATGGATTGCGCAACCACCGAGGCCTCCTCGGACCGGATCGAAACCGGATCGGACGTCGTCAGATTGCCTCCCGCCAGGTCGATGTCGGCCGACTGCAGCTCGGCCTTCATACCAGCCTCGCTGGTCACGGTGAAGGCTTGGTCGAACAGCAGTGTCTGGGCGACCCTGTCATAGGTGCCGCTCAGGGCGTTGAGGACGGCCTTGTCGCCATTGGAAACGGGCAGATCGGCGACGATCTCCTCGAGTACAATCACATCGGGGGTGGTCAGATCCTGGATCGCCCGCGCGGCCGTCATACTGTAGGGCCGGGCATCTGATCCCTGGCCGCTCATCACCGGGTTCTGCATGACCAGTTTTCCATCGCGCAGCGACACCGATTCAATGGCAACGCCCTCCGGGCCCAGCGTATCGATCCAGGACACCGCGACAAAGGCCAGGAGGATCAGCCCCGCCGAGACCGGCAGCAGGATCTTGAGCGCCCGCACGATCCGCGAATGCCGCCGCGCAAGCCTGTATTGCGCATGCGACCGGCCGGCGTAGTCGCCGCTGCGCGGCATTTCCGAGACTGTCGATGAGGTCATGTACTGCTGCGGTCCCACGGGTTTCCGGCGTCGGGCCGGGCACGTCCGGCCTCGCGGACCGGGTGGCTGTTGCGGACGGCTTCGCATGCCAATATGGTAATTTTGCGAAGCGGTTGATACAAATTGCCATGCATTGGCCGCAATGGCAAAGCATTGCCGGAACGGTTGCTTTTCATATGGATTTGCCTTTCGCGCAGCACCGCGCCAGCCAGGCTGCGGCTCAATCGGAGACCCCCTCGTGACAGACCCGGAACTCCTTACCGATCGCCGCCGGATCAGGCGCAAACTGAGCTTCTGGCGGGTCATGACCGTCCTGGCGCTGATCGCGCTGGTCGCCGGGCTGATGCTGCAATACGATGGCCCGGGCCGGCGCGGCGATCACATCGCGCGCATCGATATCAGCGGCGTCATCACCGATGACCAGAAGCTCATCGAACTGATCGAGAACGCCGCCGAAAGCAAGTCAGCCAAGGGGATCGTCGTGTCCATCTCGTCCCCCGGCGGCACGACTTATGGCGGCGAGCGCCTCCACAACGCGCTGGTCAAGGCACGCCAGTCCAAGCCGGTCGTCGCAGACATCCATACGCTTGCGGCCTCCGCCGGCTACATGATTGCCGCTTCGGCCGACCATATCGTGGCCGGAGAAAGCTCGATCGTCGGCTCCATCGGGGTGATCTTCCAGTATGCCCAGGCGAGCGAACTTCTCGACAAGATCGGCGTCAGCTTCGAGGAGATCAAGTCCTCGCCGCTCAAGGCCGAACCCTCGCCGTTCCATGAGACCAGCGAGGAAGCCAGGGCGATGATCCGCGCGATGGTGCTCGACAGCTATGACTGGTTTGTCGATCTGGTGGTGGAAGGCCGCGAGATGGAGCGCGCGCAAGTGCTGGCGCTGGCCGACGGCTCGATCTTCACGGGCCGGCAGGGCCTCGAGAACGGCCTGGTGGACGCGCTTGGCGGCGAAGCCGAAATCCGGGCCTATCTCAAGACACGCGGCGTGGCCGACGGCCTCGAGATCGTTGACTGGACGCCGCCGGACGAGACATCGGGCCTGCTGCTGGGCAGCGGCGCGGCAAGCCTTCTGCACCAGTTGCTGGGCGCGCCTGTGACAATTTCCGACGAGATCGACCGACTGGCAGGCGGCAAGTTGTTCCTTGACGGTCTTGTGTCGGTTTGGCAGGTTGGCGGGCAACCGGAGCGGGACTAGGGTGCGATCGAGACAGGTGGTTCCCATCTGCCTGGACAAGCGCCCCACCAGATCAACAGTTCGTATCCTGCCCAAGACAGATGGGGCCGTCTGTTTCGGGCAGGCCACAAGGAGGGGTAAAACAACATGATCAAGTCGGAATTGGTTCAGGCGGTCGCGGCAAGAAACCCGCATCTCTATCACCGTGATGTCGAAAACATCGTCAATGCCGTGCTCGACGAGATCACGGAAGCCTTGTCCGCCGGAAACCGGGTCGAATTGCGCGGTTTCGGAGCCTTTTCCGTCAAGACCCGTCCTGCACGGTCGGGCCGCAACCCGCGCACAGGCGAGCCGGTGTTCGTCGAGGAGAAATGGGTGCCGTTTTTCAAGACCGGCAAGGAACTGCGCGAGCGGCTCAATCCCGACGGCCAGGACTGAGCAGACCGAAGCAGCGGCGAGCCGGAGCATCGGCCCCCGCCAGAACGAAACTGGAATACGACATGATCAAGCGCATTATCGCATTGGCTATCCTCATCCCTCTCGGCATTATCCTGATCATGCTGTCGGTGGCCAACCGCACTGCGGTGACGCTGGCGCTGAACCCGTTCGATCCGTCGGACCAGGTGCTCTCGGTGACGCTGCCGTTCTTCGTGTTCGTGTTCGTGGCCCTGATCGTGGGCATGATCATCGGGTCGCTGGCCACCTGGGTCAAGCAGGGCAAGCACCGCAAGCAGGCGCGGGTTCAGGCTTCCGAAGCCGTCAAGTGGCACAGCGAAGCCGACCGCCAGAAGGCCAAGGCCCAGCAGATCGCAGGCAGCCTGCCCGCCCCGGACAAGCGCACCGCGGCCTGACCGGACGACCGGTGCTGCGCGACCTTGAGCTTGCGCCTGTCTCGGCAGGCCAGACCGGACCTTTCGCCCGCACATCCTGGAGCAGGCAGGAGATCGCCGCCGGATCGACCGCGATCCCCGTACCTCACGGCGGCCTCTCCACACGGACAGCACATTCTTGAAGGGAGCCAGGATGCGAATCCTCGACGTCTGCGAAGTGACCAAGCCGATCGCCTCGCCCATCCGCAACGCCTATATCGACTTTTCCAAAATGACGGCCAGCCTGGTCGCGGTGGTCACGGATGTGGTGCGCGACGGACGCAGGGTGGTGGGCTACGGCTTCAATTCGAATGGCCGTTACGGTCAGGGCGGCTTGATCCGCGAACGGTTCCGCGACCGTATCCTGGAAGCCAGGCCAGAAAGCCTCGTCAATGACGCGGGCAGCAATCTCGATCCGCACCGGATCTGGGCGGCGATGATGGTGAACGAGAAGCCCGGCGGACACGGCGAGCGGTCGGTCGCGGTGGGGACCATCGACATGGCGGTCTGGGACGCGGTGGCAAAGATCGAAGGCAAGCCGCTGTTCCGGCTGCTGGCCGAGATGAAGGGAAGGCAGGCCGACCCGCGCGTCTTCGTGTATGCGGCGGGCGGCTATTACTATCCGGGCAAGGACAACACCGCGCTCCGGGCCGAGATGCGAGGCTACCTCGATCGCGGCTACACCGTCGTCAAGATGAAGATCGGCGGCGCGTCGCTCGACGAGGACCGGCGGCGGATCGAATCCGTCCTCGACGAGATCGGCTCTCAAGCGCAACTGGCCGTGGACGCCAATGGCCGCTTCGACCTGGAAACCGCGATCGCCTACGCCAAGATGCTGCGGGACTATCCCCTGTTCTGGTACGAGGAAATCGGTGATCCGCTGGATTACGCGCTGCAAGCCGCCATTTCGGAATTCTACGATGCGCCGATGGCTACGGGCGAGAACCTGTTTTCGCACCAGGATGCGCGCAACCTGCTGCGCTATGGCAGCATGCGCCCCGACCGGGATTATCTGCAGTTCGACTGCGCCCTGTCCTACGGGCTGGTGGAATATCTGCGGACGCTGGATGTGCTGCGGCAGTTCGGCTGGTCGCCCGCGCGCTGCATTCCCCATGGCGGACACCAGATGTCGCTCAACATCGCTGCCGGTCTCGGCCTGGGCGGCAATGAGAGCTACCCGGACCTGTTCCAGCCCTATGGCGGCTTTCCCGACGGCGTCGTGGTCGAGGACGGCCACATCACGATGCCGGATCTGCCCGGCATCGGCTTTGAAGGAAAATCCGACCTGATCGAGGTGATGCGGGAGCTGGCGCAGTGAAGCAGAGGACGCGTCGAGGCGCCAACCGTCAGCTTACTGCCGCAGCCCTGGCGCTCACCAGGTCGTTGAATTGGTGACAAATCGGCCAGAAGCGAGAAACCTGAGCACCACCTGATCAAGCGCATGAGCGCACCGGCAAGTCTCTTTCCGCCGGGCCTCGTCATGATCATGCGTCAGTTGGCCAAGTGCACTGCGTTGACGCTGGCGCTCAATCCGCTTGAGTCGCCTGATGGTTTGCCGTCGGTGATAGGCCGTTTCTCCTGTTCCTTTTCATATCCCTCGTCCTCGGCATGCTGATCGAATCGAAGGACACACGGTTCAATCACCGCAAGCAGCGATGGGGTCAGGCTTCCGAATCCGTCATGTGGCACAGCGAAGTCGACCACCAGACTGCCAAGGCCCAGCAGACCGCACGAAGCCTTCCCGCCCCGGACAAGCGCAACGCGGCGTGAGGCGACGTGACGCAGACTTGCGAGGCCCGCGCTGTCAGCCAGGAGGCCGGATGGCCTCACGCGTCGCCTGCAGGATTTCGCCGATCTCCACAAACAGCCGCCGACGCGTGGTCGAAGGACGCCAGGCCAGCGTTACGTGCCGCGGGCACGCGTCCGGCAGCGGCGTGATGGCGACATCCTGCCCCGCCAGCATTCCCGCATCGATGGAGAGGTCAGGCAGGAGCGTAATGCCCAGACCCTCGCTGACCATCGAGATGAGGGTGGCCAGCGAACTGGCCGCGAAAGTGTCATCCTGTTCGATGTCGAGATCAGGGAAGGCTTCCAGCGCGTGGCGTTGCAGGCAATGGCCTTTCTCCAGCAGCATGAGCCGCACGCCCTGCAGTTCCGTTCCCCTGACCGGGCGCTGATCCAGGGCACCTGCCTGGGCAGCGAGATGATAACCGTCATCGAAGAGATGCAGGGTCTCAAGCCCGGACGCATCGAAGGGTTGGGCAAACAGCACGAGATCAAGCCGCCCGGCATGCAACTTCTCAAGCAGTTGTTCGGTCATCGCCTCGCGCAGGTACAGGCGCAGATTTGGAAACGCCTTGCGAATGACCGGCAGGGCCTTCGGGATCAGAAAGGGGCCGATCGTCGGTATCGCGCCAAGGCGGAGATCCCCTTCCTCGGGATTGGCGCCTGACCTTGCAAGCTTCTCGATCTCGCCCGCATCCAGCAACAGCGCCCGCGCCCGCAGCACGATCTCATGGCCCAGCGGGGTGAGCAGGACGGACCGTTTCGTCCGCTCGATCAGAACCACACCCAACCGGGCCTCGAGTTCCTTGATCCCGGCGCTCATGGTGGGTTGCGTGACATGGCACGCCTCGGCGGCGCGGGAAAAATTCAATTCATCGGCCACGGCAACGAGAAAGCCAAGCTGGCGGAGCGTGATGGCAAGGGTCATATATAGAGTTACTCTATTAATTTTTGAAATATTATCAATTTCACTGATTTAGCACAAGCCGCTACATATCGGTCATCAAATTCCACCCCTACAGAAGGACCCATACAGATGACCGAAACAATCCAGATGCCCCGGCTGAACGAACCCGCACCGGCGTTCGATGCTCCGACCACCGCCGGACGGAAGACGCTCGAAGACTACAAGGGAAAATGGCTTGTGCTGTTTTCGCATCCCGCCGATTTCACTCCGGTCTGCACGACCGAATTCATCGCCTTTGCGAAGCGTCATGACGATTTCACGGCGCGCAACACAGAGCTGCTGGGGCTGTCCATCGACAGCCACTATTCGCACATCGCCTGGATGCTCAACATCAAGGAAAAATTCGGCGTCGAGATCAAGTTCCCGATCATCGCCGACCTGGACATGAAGGTCGCGCAGTCCTACGGGATGATCCAGCCCGGCGCCTCCGATACCGCCGCAGTGCGGGCCACCTTCCTCATCGACCCCAACGGCGTGCTGCGCGCGATGGTCTATTACCCGATGAACGCAGGCCGGTCGGTGGCCGAAATCTACCGCTTGCTGGTTGCGATGCAGACTGCCGATGAGAACAGCTGCGCAATGCCTGAAAACTGGGTCCCCGGCGAGCCCGTGATCGTGCCGACCCCGGCAACGCCCGAGGCCGCCATGGCCCGCGCCGGCGAGGGATACACCACCGTCGACTGGTATTTCTCGACCCGCGAACTTTGAGCATCCTGCCGTGGCCTGCCTTGCCGGCCACGGCGGTTCAAACCGATTTCACTGACATCCTGAAAGGGCCACAGCCATGACAAACTCCCATATCGACAGCCTGAACCGCATTCTCGGTCAGACATTCGGCCTCTATGTTCAGACCCACGGCTATCACTGGAATGTCGAAGGCCCCGAGTTTCGCGAGCTCCACACCTTGTTCGAGGAGCAGTACCGCAACCTCTGGAGCGCGCTTGACCCGATCGCGGAGCGGATCCGCTCGATCGGCGCTTATGCGCCCGGCTCGCTCAGCGAATTGGTGGCGCTTGCCAATGAAGAACCAGCGCCGGCCCATTCCGCAGCAGAGATGACTGACGCCCTGATTGCGGCACACGCGGCTCTCACCGCCGAACTGCACCAAGCCATCGCTCTCGCACAGGAAGCTGGTGACGAACCCTCCGCGGGCATGCTGACCGACCGTCTCGGATGGCATGAGCAGCAATTGTGGATGATGAAGGCCAGCCGCAAATAGGCCGAGGGTTCACACTCGGAGCAATATCGGACTGCCCCCAGGAGCCGTTGCAGGGCGCGCGTTGTGCAACGGCTCCTTATTGCGCAATCACGCCCCCGCGGCCTTCTCGCTCACCACCTCGTTGAACCTGGCGAAAAACTGGCCGGCCAGCTTCTTCGAGCTTGAATCGATCAGCCGGGAGCCGAGCTGGGCAATCTTGCCGCCGACCTGGGCGTTGACCACATAGGAAAGCACGGTCTCGGCGCCGTCCTCGGTGAGCTGCACATCGGCGCCCCCCTTGGCAAAGCCGGCGATGCCGCCCTTGCCCTCGCCAGTGATCGTGTAGCTTTGAGGCGCGTTGATGTTTTCCAGCGTCACGTCGCCCTTGAAGGTCGCCGACACCGGGCCGATCTTGACCTTGACGACGGCCGACAATTCCGTGTCGGAGATCTTTTCGAGCTCCTGGCAGCCCGGGATGCATGCGCGCAGGATCTCCGGGTCGTTGAGCGCCTCCCAGACAATCTGTCGCGGCGCCGCGATACGTTCTTCGCCGTTCATTTCCACGATGCTAACTCCTCCCTGCCTATTCCCCTACTTATGCAAAGCGAAAACGGCTTTGCCAAGTGGAGATCGGATTGCTATGTCCATCCGATCATGAAATCACCGGGTCATGGCGCCATTTCCGGCCCGGCCTCATCAAGATTGACCAGGATTCTTCCCCATTGGCGGACAAGCGCTCTCCACAGTCCCGACGCGGCGGTCCATCCAAACAGGCGGACGGCAAGCCGGCGGGCAAGCAGCGCGGCAAGCCGGGCCGCGGCGCAGCCCCGATGGCCAAGGCGGAGCGCGTCAAGCCGACACGTCCGAGCGCCGCGCGCGCAGAGCCCTCCCCGTCGCGGCCCATGTACACCGCACCGGTGTTCGACAAGCGCAGCCCCGACGTCGCGGGCAAGCCGCAAGCGCCGATCCGGCCGCTGAACGTGCGAACCGGCGCCCTGCCCGCCCAGACAGTGCCGCTGATTCTTGAGACCGGAGACGAGGATGGCTACCAGCTCATCGACACCGGCGTGAACGCGGCCGGCCAGGGTGAGAAGCTCGAGCAATATGGAAGCCTTCGCATTGTCCGCCCGGAGGCGCAGGCGTTGTGGGCGCGGGGCCTGCCCGATGGCGTCTGGGACCGGGCCGACGCGGTATTCACCGGCGACATGGACGAGGACGGGATCGGGCGCTGGGCGTTTCCGAACGTGCCGCTGGGCGAGACCTGGCCGATGAAACTGCTCGACGTGGATTTTCATGGACGGCTGACCTCGTTCCGTCATGTCGGCGTATTTCCCGAGCAGATCGCCCACTGGCGCTGGATGGCCGAGCGGATCACCGAGGCGAGGCGGCCGCTCAAGGTGCTCAACCTGTTCGGCTATACCGGCGTCGCCTCGCTGGTGGCGGCGAAGGCCGGCGCCGAGGTCACCCATGTCGATGCCTCGAAGAAGGCAATCGGCTGGGCGCGCGAGAACCAGGCGCTGGCGCGGCTCGAGGACAGGCCTATCCGCTGGATCTGCGAGGACGCGATGAAGTTCATCGCGCGCGAGGAGCGCCGCGGCAACCGCTACGACATCATTCTCACTGATCCGCCGAAATTCGGCCGCGGGCCGAATGGCGAGGTCTGGCAATTGTTCGAGCACCTGCCCTTGATGCTCGACATCTGCCGCGAACTCCTGACCGCCAAGCCGGTCGGGCTGGTGCTGACGGCTTACTCGATCCGCGCCTCGTTCTACTCGATCCACGAATTGATGCGCGAGACCATGCGCGGCGCCGGGGGCCGCGTGGAATCGGGCGAGCTGATCATCCGCGAGAGCGGCAAGCCCGATCCCGACGACTGCCGCGCGCTGTCGACCTCGCTGTTTGCACGGTGGCTGCCCCAATGAGCGACCACCAGTCACAGACTGGCGCCGGCCGGGTCGGCCAGGTCAAGGAGATCACCAGCCTCTCCAACCCGGTGATCAAGGACATCCGCGCGCTGGCGATGAAGAAGCACCGCGACGAGACCGGAACCTTCCTGGCCGAAGGCCTGAAGCTGGTGATCGACGCGATCGAGCTCGGCTGGTCGATCCGCACGCTGATCTACGCCAAGGGCCAGCGCGGCAAGCCGCAGGTCGAGAAGATCGCGGCGCTGACGGTGGCGCGCGGCGGGCTGGTGCTCGAGGTCACCGACAAGGTGCTGACCGCCATCACGAGGCGCGACAATCCGCAGGCCGTCATCGCCGTGTTCGAGCAGCGCGTCATGGCCCTTGATGCGGTCAGGCTCAAGCCGGACGAGACCTGGGTGGCGCTCGACCGGGTGCGCGATCCGGGCAATCTCGGCACCATCATCCGCACGGCGGATGCGGCGGGGGCCGCGGGCGTGATGCTGATCGGCGACACGGTCGATCCGTTTTCCACCGAAACGGTGCGCGCCACAATGGGCTCGATCTTCGCGGTGCCGCTTGTGCGGACCTCGGAGAAGGAATTTCTCGCCTGGTCGAAGAAAACTTCCCCCCTGCTGGTCGGCAGCCATCTCAAGGGAAGCGTCGATTACCGCACGATCGACTACAAGAACCAGCCGGTGGTGCTGCTGATGGGCAATGAGCAGGCGGGCCTGCCCGACACGCTGGCCGACGCCTGCGGCAAGCTCGCGCGGATTCCGCAATCCGGCCGGGCGGATTCGCTCAATCTGGCGATCGCCACCGGCGTGATGCTGTTCGAGGCGCGGCGCCATTGTCTCGACCTCGGGGAGCAGGCATCGTGAGCGAAACCTCGCAACCCCGTTCCGCCCCGAGCCGGATCGTGCCGATGCTGGCCATCGTGGCAGGCGCGGTCGCGCTCGACCAGCTGATCAAATGGCTGGTCGAGACCAGGTTGCCGTTTCACGAATTGGTGCCGGTGATCCCGATGCTGGCGCTCTACCGCACCTGGAACGAGGGCATCGCGTTCTCGCTGCTGAGCGACCTGCCCGATACCTGGCTGCTGGCGCTGACCGGACTGGTGATCGTCTTCGTCTCCTATCTGTGGTGGCGCAATCCGCCCGGACGACCGATCGCCCATTTCGGCTATGCGCTGATCATCAGCGGCGCGATCGGCAATCTGATCGATCGAGCGGTCTACGGCCATGTGGTCGACTACATCCTGTTTCACACCGAAACCTGGTCGTTTGCCGTGTTCAACCTCGCCGACAGCTTCATCAGCGCCGGTGCCGCCCTGATCGTTCTCGATGAACTGGTCGCGCTCATCCGCGAGCGCAAAAGCCGCAACTGAGGTCCTGCCTGGAGCGGCACGGCCTTGATCTTGGCGCCGGGGCGGGTCAGTCTGCACCCACACATCATGAGGAGCTTCCATGCAAGACCGTTTCAAGGGCATTCTGCTCACCCGCGACGAGAACAAGGTGATGTCGGTCAATGTGACCGAACTTGGCCTCGAGGACCTGATGGAGGGCGACGTCGTCGTCGAGGTCGAGTGGACCACCATCAACTACAAGGACGGGCTGGCGATCACCGGCAAGGGTCCGGTGGTGCGGCGCTGGCCGATGGTTCCGGGGATTGACTGCGCCGGCACGGTGGTGCGCTCGGACAATGCCCGCTTCAAGCCCGGCGACAAGGTGATCCTCAACGGCTTCGGCGTCGGCGAGACCCACACCGGCGCCTATGCGGCCTACGCCCGGCTCAAGGGCGACTGGCTGATCCCGATGCCCGAAGGCATGGATGGCCGCTCGGCAATGGCGATCGGCACCGCCGGCTACACCGCCATGCTCTCGGTGATGGCGCTCGAGCGCCACGGAATCACGCCGGATCGCGGCCCGGTGGTGGTCACCGGCGCCAATGGCGGCGTCGGCACGGTGGCAATCGCGCTGCTCGGCAAGCTCGGCTACGAGGTGATCGCCTCCACCGGCCGCACCGAAGAGGCGGATTTCCTGAAGAGCCTCGGCGCGTCGGACATCATTCATCGCGACGAATTGTCGGGTCCGGCCAAGCCGCTCGCCAAGGAACGCTGGGCCGGCGGCATCGACGCGGTCGGCAGCCACACATTGGCGAACGTGCTGTCGATGACCTCCTATGGCGGCGCGGTCGCTGCCTGCGGCCTGGCGCAGGGCATGGACCTGCCCTCGTCGGTGGCACCATTCATCCTGCGCGGCGTCTCGCTGCTGGGCATCGATTCGGTGATGGCGCCGCTCGCGCTTAGGCAGGAGGCCTGGTCCCGTCTGGTTCAGGACCTTGATCTCGCCAAGCTCGAGGCGCTGTCGAGCGAAGTGGGCTTTGACGGCATTGTCGATGCGGCGCATGCCATCATCGACGGCAAGGTTCGCGGTCGCGTCGTGGTCAATATGAAACAGACGAATGCGTGATCGTTAAAATTCGAGGCTTTTGACAAAAACTTTGCTTACCGGGCCCGTGCTATGACGGGTCCATGAGCACAGAACCGCGACGACTCCAGGACGCACTTCACCAGGCCCTGAACCAGCCGCTGGGCCGGCACATGTCCGCGCCGCATCAGGCCCCGGATGTCATTCCGCCGGTGCACTATCCCGGTGTCCTGACCCACAACCGGGGTGGCGAGGCCCGCATGCCGGCTCCGGCTTCCGCGGCGTTGTTCGCCGTCTCGGCGGCCATGGCGGCGACGGCGCTTTCGGTGGCGTTCAACGCGCCGGCGCTGCTGCTTGCCTCGGTCGCGGGCCTGGCCGTCTGCGCCGCGACGCCGCTGCTGCAGCGCTCCGTCAGGCACACCGCATCGGGCCACCCGGCCCGCGCCATGGCCGAAAAGGCGGCGCTTGCGGAACGCGACATCGACCGCAACTGGGAGCTGGGCGAATTCTCGGGCCAGCTCGCCACCGTCTTCGATGCGCTTGGCGACATGGTCACGGCCTGCAATCTCGATGGCCGCATCGTCTACGCCAACGAGACCTTCCGCCGGGTGACGGGGTCGGACAATCCTGCCGGGCTGACGCTCGCCATGACCGGCATCGAACCGGTGGAGAACGAGACAACCGGCGCCCGCGAACTGGTGCTGGGCGAAGGCGATGACCAGACGATCTGGACTTGGCACGAAACCGCGTCGCGCGATCCCTCGTCGGGCGAGCTGTTTGTCAATTGCATCGGCCGCAATGTCACCGCGGCGCGCAAGGCCGAAGCCGAACTGGTCGAGGCGCGGGAAAAGGCGGAAGCCGCAAACCATGCCAAGTCGCGGTTCCTGGCCACCGTCAGCCACGAAATCCGCACGCCGCTCAACGGCATCCTCGGCATGACCCATCTGCTGGAACAGACCGAGACGACGCCCGAACAGGCGAGCTATCTCAAGACCGCGCGCGAATCCGGTCAGTCGCTGCTGTCGCTGATCGAGGATCTGCTCGACGTCACGTCGATCGAGGCCGGCCGGCTGCACCTGCGCCACGAAGAAGGCGATCTGGAGGAAGTGGTCAACGGGGTCTGCGAGCTGATGGCGTCACGCGCCCATGAAAAGGGCATCGAGATCGCCGTCCACATTGCGCCCGAGGCGCCGCGCAGGATCACATCCGATATCGGCCGGCTCCGGCAGGTGCTGTTCAATCTTGTCGGCAACGCCATCAAGTTCACCGAGAGCGGCGGCGTGCTGATCGAAGTGGGGAGGCAGGAGACACAGCTGGCCTTCATCGTCTCCGACACCGGTCCGGGCCTGAAGGACGCCGACAAGGAGCGGATCTTCAACGAGTTCGAACGCGCCGACAACGGCCCGACCCGCAAGCAGGGCGGCGCCGGTCTCGGCCTGTCGATCTCGGCGCGGATCGTGGCGGCGCTGGGCGGACGCATCGGCGTCACCTCGAGGCTCGGCCAGGGCAGCACCTTCCAGTTCACCGTGCCGGTCAGGGAACTGGCCGAACCCGAGGCCGGCAAGCCGGTGCAGGGGCCGCTGGCCGACCGCACCGTGCTGGTGATCGCCCCCCGGGGTCCGGTTTCGACGGCGCTGATGTGGACCATCCGGGATCTCGGCGGCATTGCCGAGACCGCCGACGATACGGAAACCATGATGACGGCGCTGACCCGGCTTTATCGCTCGGGCGCGGCCCTGAGCGACATCCTTGTCGACCGGCGGCTTGCCGACCGCGCCGAAGCGCTGCTCGCGGCCGCGCCGGCCGAATTCTCCGCCGGGATTCCCCGCACGCTGGTGATCGCGCCGGAAGACAGCCGGGATCTCGACAGCCACGCCGTGCATGGCGCCGACGCATGGCTGGTGCGGCCGGTGCGACGGGAATCGCTCGTCAATGTGCTGACCCGCCGCGACGACCGTGATGACCGGGACCGGTTGAGCGCCAGGCAGCGCCCTGCAATGCTTGAACGCTCCTCGGACAACCCGACGCTCGACATCCTGCTGGCCGAGGACGACCCGGTCAACGCGCTGGTGGTGCGCAAGATGCTTGCACGCCAGGGCCACCGTGTGACGGTTGTCGAGAACGGGCGTGATCTCGTCAGCGAAGCCATGGAGCGTCCCGGCGGGGTGCCCGGCTATGATCTCGTCATCACCGACCTGTCGATGCCTGAGCTGGACGGCCGCAGCGCGATTCAGCAGATCCGCGCCGAGGAGGCCGCTGGGCAGCTGTCGCGCCTGCCGGTGATCGTGCTGTCGGCCGACGGGCAGGCGTCGACCCGCGACGATCTGCTGGCCGCCGGCGCCGACGGCCATGCGGAAAAGCCTGTCGACCCGGACTGGCTGCTCCAGCTTGCCACCGTCACCGCGCGCAAGCGGTCGCGTGCCGCCGGCTGACGCACCCATCTGTCAGGCTGCATGACGCCGTTCGCAACGTGAATCCCCGGTCATTGAGGTATAACCCAATGACCACGACCGCATCCAGACACGGAAATACCCTGATGCGACCACATGCGGGATGGCAAATGTCACTCGGATGTCGCAGAATCATGGTTGAACCCCGCCATAACCCAAGCGGGAGAACACCCATGGAAACGCACGTGCAACGGTCTTTGTCCAAGCCCTTCCTCGCACCGGTCGCGAAGTTTCAACCGACCAACCCGATCCTCGGACGCATCGGGTCGCTTGAAATCCGGCTGGCGGCATCCCTGAGCGAAGTCGAGGCGGCGCAGGCGCTGCGCTACCGGGTCTTCGTCGAGGAGATGGGCGCACAGCTTCCCGCCGAAGCGATGCAGCAGAAGCGCGACTATGACACCATCGACCGCTATTGCGATCACCTCCTCGTGCTCGATACGGCGCTGCTGGGCGAGCCTGAGGAGCAGATCGTCGGCACCTACCGGCTGCTCAGGCAGGAAGTGGCGGCGCGCCATGACGGGTTCTACTCGCAGAGCGAGTTCGACGTGATGGATCTGGTCGGCCGCAATCCCGAAAAGCGCTTTCTTGAACTCGGCCGCTCCTGCGTGCTGCGCGAATACCGCACCCGGCGCACGCTCGAGGCGCTTTGGCAGGGCAACTGGGCCTATGCGCTCGGCCACGACATCGACGTGATGTTCGGATGCGCCTCGTTTCCAGGTGACAGGCCCTATGCGCATGCGCTGGCGCTGTCCTTCCTCAACCAGACGGCGGCCGCCAATGCCGACTGGAGCGTCCGCGCCATTGCCGGCCGCGGGCTGTCGATGGACATGATGCCGGTCGAGGCGATCAATCCGCGCGCGGCGATCGCGGCGATGCCGCCGCTGGTCAAGGGCTATCTCAGGGTCGGCGCGCTGGTCTCATCGGAGGCGGTGGTCGATCCCGCCTTCCGCACCACCGATGTGCTGGTGATGCTGCCGGTCAAGCAGATCAACGGCCGCTACATCAACCATTACGGCGCCGACGCATCGCGGTTTGCGGCCTGAAAACAAAGCATGACCGGGCTCAGGAAGCCTGACGCCCGGTCATTCGCCTGGATCCGGCCTGAGCTCTCTCAACTCGCGGCGTTGTAGGCGGCGATCGCCGCCATGTTGACGATGTCGGAATCCTTGGCGCCCATCGAGACGATCTGCACCGACTTGTTGAGGCCGACGAGCAGCGGACCGATGACGGTGGAGCCGCCCAGTTCCTGCAGCATCTTGGTCGAGATCGAGGCCGAGTGGAACGCGGGCATCACCAGCACGTTGGCGGTGCCTGACAGGCGGCAGAACGGGTATTGCTCCATCACATCGGCGTTCAAGGCCACATCGGCGGCCATTTCGCCGTCATATTCGAAATCGACCCGGCGCTTGTCGAGGATCCTGACCGCATCGCGCACCCGTTCGGAGCGTTCGCCGGTCGGGTGGCCGAAGGTGGAATAGGCCAGCATCGCCACCCGCGGCTCGTAGCCCAGCCGTCGCGCCATGCCGGCGGCCTCCTCGGCGATGTCGGCCAGTTCCTCGGAATTGGGCATGTCGATCACCGCCGTGTCGGCGACGAACACCGTGCGGCCGCGGCACAGCGCCAGCGACACGCCGATGGTCCGGTGGCCGGGCCTGACGTCGATGCAGCGCAGGACATCCTCGAGCGCGGTGGAATAGTTGCGGGTGGTGCCGGTCACCATGGCGTCGGCATCGCCCAGCGCCACCATGCAGGCGCCGAAATGGTTGCGGTCGGTGTTGATCAGCCGCTGGCAATCGCGGTGCAGATAGCCTTTGCGCTGCAACCGCGCATAAAGATAGTCGGTGTAGGCCTCGACCCGGCGCGACACCCGGGCATTGACCAGCTCGATGCCGGGCCGGTCGAGATCGATGCCGGCGAACTTGGCGGTCTCGCGCATCTGCTCCTCGCGGCCCAGAAGGCAGGCGGTGCCGAGCCGCTGGTTCACATAGGAAACGGCGGCGCGCATCACCTGCTCTTCCTCGCCCTCGGCAAAGACCACGCGGCGCGGATGGCGGCGGACGCGCTCGTAGAGACGCTGCAGGGTGGAGGCGATCGGATCGCGGCGGGCGGAGAGTTCCTGCGCATAGGCGTCCATGTTGAGGATCGGCTTCTGCGCGACGCCCGAGTCCATCGCGGCCTTGGCGACGGCGACCGGAATGGCCGAGATCAGGCGCGGATCGAACGGCACCGGGATGATGTATTGCGGGCCGAAACGCGGGCGCACGCCCTGATAGGCGGCGGCGACATCATCCGGCACATCCTCGCGGGCCAGCTCGGCCAGCGCGTTGGCGGCGGCGATCTTCATCTCCTCGTTGATCGTCGTGGCGCGGACATCGAGCGCGCCACGGAAGATGTAGGGAAAGCCCAGCACATTGTTGACCTGGTTGGGATAATCCGAACGGCCGGTGGCCATGATCGCGTCATTGCGGATGCGGGCCACTTCCTCGGGCGTGATTTCGGGATCCGGGTTGGCCATCGCGAAGATGATCGGATTGGGCGCCATCGAGCGAATCATGGCCTCGGTCAGCGAGCCCTTGACCGACAGGCCGAGCACCACGTCGGCGCCCTCCATGGCCTCGGCGAGCCCGCGCGCCGGTGTCTCGATTGCATGGGCCGACTTCCACTGGTTCATGCCTTCGGTACGGCCCTTGAAGATCACGCCCTTGGTGTCGCAAAGGGTGATGTTTTGCGGCGCGAAACCCATTGCCTTGAGCAATTCGATGCAGGCAATTGCCGCAGCTCCCGCACCATTGCAGACGAGCTTGGTGGTCTTCAGATCGCGGCCGGTCAGGTGCAGCGCGTTGATCAGGCCGGCGACGGCGATGATCGCGGTGCCGTGCTGGTCGTCGTGAAACACCGGAATGTCCATGATCTCGCGCAGGCGTTGCTCGATGATGAAGCAGTCGGGCGCCTTGATGTCCTCGAGATTGATGCCGCCGAAGCTCGGCCCCAGGAAGCGCACGCAGTTGATGAACTCGTCGACATTCTCGGTGTCGACCTCGAGATCGATGGAATCGACATCGGCGAAGCGCTTGAACAGCACCGCCTTGCCTTCCATCACCGGCTTGGAGGCCAGCGCGCCGAGATTGCCGAGCCCCAGAATGGCGGTGCCGTTGGAGATGACGGCCACCATGTTGCCCTTGGCGGTGTAGTCGAAGGCCCGCGACGGGTCCTCGGCAATCGCCTTGACCGGAACGGCGACGCCGGGCGAATAGGCCAGCGACAGGTCGCGCTGGGTCGACATCGGCTTGGTCGGGTTGATCTCGAGCTTGCCGGGCCTGCCGCGCGCGTGGAAGTCCAGCGCCTCCTGGTCGGTTACCGCGGAAAACGAGCGGTCTGGCTTGTCGGTATCTGGCATGGAACCCTCCCCCTGTGGGCGACCTTGTGTACGGCGCCTCGTAACTGTTGTCTTTGTCCTCGTCCCACCGTTAGGGTGGTTGGCGCGGCGTGTAAAGCCGACCGTCCGCTGAAGCTTACATCGCAAACCACTGAAAACCCAAGACAGGCCTTTCCCCTTGAACGCCGAAAACCCGCTGCCTCCTTCCACGCTGACGACAGCCCAGCTTGCCACGGCGGAAAGCCGCGCCACGGCGACGCCGATGATGGAGCAGTTCATCGAGATCAAGGCGAACAATCCGGATTCGCTGCTGTTCTACCGGATGGGCGATTTCTACGAGCTGTTCTTCGAGGACGCGGTCGACGCGTCGCGCGCGCTCGGCATCACGCTCACCAAGCGCGGCCAGCATCTGGGCCAGGACATTCCGATGTGCGGCGTGCCGGTGCATGCCGCCGACGATTATCTGCAGAAGCTGATTTCGCTGGGCTTCAAGGTGGCTGTCTGCGAGCAGACAGAGGATCCGGCGGAAGCCAAGAAGCGCGGCGCCAAATCGGTCGTGCGGCGCGACGTCACGAGACTGGTGACGCCCGGAACATTGACCGAGGAGCGACTGCTCGATCCGTCCCAATCGAACTTCCTGATGGCGCTGGCGCGCATCAAGGGGTCTGGCGAGGCGCAGTTCGGGCTTGCCTGGATCGACATTTCCACCGGCGCCTTCCATGTCACGGAAAGCCGCGCGGCGCGGCTTCTGGCCGATATCGCCCGGGTCGAGCCGAGCGAGCTGATCGTCGCGGAGAATGTGTTCCACGATCCGGAAATCCGGCCGCTGATCGACCAGATCGGACGGGTGGCCTCGCCACAGCCGGCGGTTCTGTTCGACAGCGCCACCGCAGAGGGACGGATTGCGCGGTTCTTCGAGGTGGGCTCGCTCGATGGCTTCGGCAGCTTTTCACGCGCCGAACTCGCCGCCGCCGCCGCCGTCATCGCCTATGTCGAAAAGACCCAGATCTCCGAGCGGCCGCCGCTGGGCAAGCCCGCGCGCGACAGCGACGGCGCACGGATGTTCATCGATCCCGCGACGCGGGCCAATCTCGAGCTGGTGCGCACGCTCTCGGGCGAGCGGCAGGGCAGCCTGATCAAGGCCATCGACCGAACCGTGACCGGCGGCGGCGGCCGCAAGCTCGCCGAATGGCTGATGGCGCCGCTGACCGATCCGGCCGCCATCAACGCAAGGCTCGACGGCATCTCCTGGCTGATCGCCGAGCAGTCACTCACCGACACGCTCCGGCGCGCGCTGAAGGGCGTGGCCGACATGCCGCGTGCACTGTCGCGGCTGGCGCTCAACCGCGGCGGTCCGCGGGATCTGGGCGCGATCCTCACCGGCGTGAAAGCCGCGGGCGACATCGCCAGGCTGTTTGCGGCGGGCGATCCGCCCGAGCATCTGGCCCGCGCCGTGACGGCGCTCCAGGCGCTTCCGGCCGAGATCGCCGGACAGCTCGCGGCGACGCTGGATGACGAGTTGCCGCTGATGAAGCGCGACGGCGGCTTTGTCCGCGCGGGGCATTCCGCCGAGCTTGACGAGCTGCGGGCGCTGCGCGACCAGTCGCGCCGCGTGATCGCCGGCCTGCAGCTCTCCTACGCCGAGGAGACCGGCGTGCGCTCGCTCAAGATCAAGCACAATAACATGCTGGGCTATTTCATCGAGGTCACTGCCCAGAACGCCGGCCCGCTCACCGAAGGCGACGCGGCGCGATCCCGCTTCATTCATCGCCAGACCATGGCCAACGCCATGCGCTTCACCACCACGGAACTGTCCGATCTCGAGACACGCATCGCCAATGCGGCGGGCGAGGCGCTGGCCATCGAACTGGCTGCATTCGACGCGCTGGTGCTGCTGGCGGTGGCGCATGCCGACGCGATCAAGGCGGCGGCAGACGCGCTGTCGGTGATCGATGTCACGGCAGCACTGGCCGAGCTTGCCCAGGAGCAGGGCTATGCCCGCCCCCGCGTCGATGACAGCCTCGCTTTCGAGATCGTCGCCGGGCGCCATCCGGTGGTCGAGCAGGCGCTGCGCCGCCAAGCGGCGCAGCCCTTCGTCGCCAATGACTGCGATCTCTCGCCACCCGAAGGAAGCCCGGAAGGCGGGGCGATCTGGCTGCTGACCGGTCCCAATATGGGCGGCAAGTCGACGTTTCTGAGACAAAATGCGCTGATTGCCATTCTGGCGCAGATGGGTTCCTTCGTGCCGGCGGGGGCCGCCCATATCGGCGCGGTTGACCGGTTGTTTTCGCGTGTCGGCGCGTCGGATGATCTGGCGCGCGGGCGCTCGACCTTCATGGTCGAGATGGTCGAGACGGCGGCGATCCTCAACCAGGCTGGCCCGCGCTCGCTGGTGATCCTCGACGAGATCGGACGCGGCACCGCGACCTTCGACGGGCTGTCGATCGCCTGGGCGGCGGTCGAGCACCTGCATGCCGAAAACCGCTGCCGCGGCCTGTTCGCCACCCACTTCCACGAACTCACCGCACTCTCGGACAAGCTGCCGCGGCTCCACAACGCCACCATGAAGGTCAAGGAATGGCAGGGCGACGTGGTGTTCCTGCACGAGGTCGGGCCGGGGGCGGCCGACCGCTCCTACGGCATCCAGGTGGCGCGGCTCGCCGGACTTCCCGACGCCGTGGTGGCGCGGGCCCGCGAGGTGCTCGACCTGCTTGAATCGACCGAACGCGAGAATCCGGCCAACCGGCTGATCGACGATTTGCCTCTGTTTGCGGTGCCGGTGAATCGGGAACCGGTGAAGGCCGCAAGGGGGCCGTCCGCATCGGACGCCTATCTCGCCGCCCTCAATCCCGACGACATGACGCCGCGCGATGCGCTCGAGGCGCTCTATGAGCTCAAGCGACGGCTGTCCGAGCGCGGGGAAAAATGACTGCGAGCGGCTGCGCGCCTTTGTCGGGGTTCCATCCCGCGCAAAAATCGATATGAGGGGTGCGAAAGCGCAAATCCGGTCGCACCCGGCAAGAAGGATCCCCCATGAGCAAGTTTGACGTCCTTTGTATCGGCAACGCCATTGTCGACATCATCGCCCGCTGCGACGAGTCGTTCCTCGTCGACAACGACATCATCAAGGGGGCGATGAACCTGATCGACGCCGAGCGCGCGGAACTGCTCTATTCGCGGATGGGCCCGGCGATCGAGGCTTCGGGCGGCAGCGCCGGCAACACGGCGGCCGGGATCGCCAGCTTCGGCGGCCGTTCGGCCTATTTCGGCAAGGTCTCGTCCGACCAGCTGGGCCAGATCTACACGCATGACATCCGCGCCCAGGGCGTGCATTTCGCGACCCCGCCGCTTGACGGCACGCCGCCCACGGCGCGGTCGATGATCTTCGTCACGCCCGATGGCGAGCGCTCGATGAACACCTATCTCGGCGCCTGTGTCGAGCTTGGGCCCGAGGACATCGAGGCCGATGTGGTGGCGGACTCGAAGGTCACCTATTTCGAAGGCTACCTGTGGGATCCGCCGCGCGCCAAGGAAGCCATCCGGCTTGCCGCCGAGATCGGCCACAAGCACGGCCGCGAAATGGCCATCACCCTGTCGGATCCGTTCTGCGTCGGCCGCTACCGCGATGAATTTCTCGAGCTGATGCGCTCGGGCACCATCGACATCGTCTTCGCCAATTCCGACGAGGTGAAGTCGCTTTACGAGACCGATGATTTCGAGGACGCGGCGCGGCAACTGGCCGAGGATTGCAGGATTGCGGTCATCACTCGCTCCGAACTCGGATCGCTGATCCTTTCGAGCGGCGAGCGCGTCGATGTCGCGGCGCTGGCCGTGGATGAAGTTGTCGACACCACAGGCGCCGGCGACCTCTATGCTGCTGGCTTCCTGCATGGCTATGCCCAGGGCAAGCCGCTCGACATCTGCGGCAGGCTCGGCAGTCTCGCCGCCGGCCTGGTGATCCAGCAGATCGGCCCGCGGCCGCAGCTTTCGCTCAAGGACGCCGCACACGAAGCAGGTCTCGCCTGATCTACATCACGTCTTCCGGAGGACGGCCGGGCCTGGGCTTGTAGGGCGAAAAGGCCCAGCCATAGCGGATGGCGCCACCGCGCACGGCAAAGGCCAGAATGACGCCCGCGAGAGACGCCGCAACCAGCGGCGCGCCGACCAGGCTTGCGGCAACAAAGCCGCCGGCGCCGGCGAGTGCCGCCGACACATAGATTTCCGGCCGCATCAGCACCGAGGGCTCTCCCGACAAAAGATCGCGCAGGATGCCGCCGAGTGTCGCCGTCATCATGCCGGTGACCAGCGCCACGATCGGGGAGCCCGACAGCGCCAGCCCCTTGGCGGCGCCCATCACCGAATAGGCCGACAGTCCGACCGCGTCGAGCCAGAGCAGCAGGCGGTAGCGCGACTCCACCAGATGGGCGGTGAAATAGACGATCACGGCGACGCCGACGCAGACCAGCAGGTACTCGGGCCTTTGCACCCAGAACACCGGCGTGGCGCCCAGCACGATGTCGCGGAAGGTGCCGCCGCCGATGCCGGTGACGGCGGCCAGGAAGATGAAGCCGATCATGTCGAGCTGCTTGCGCGAGGCGGCAAGCGCGCCGGTGGCGGCGAACACCGCGACACCGGCATAGTCAAGTCCTTCGAGCAGGGTCATGCGTCAGATCTCCTGCCCGCCGATCCTGCGGGGTTGGGGTCAGGCGTCTTTTTCGGCCTGGGGGCTCGGGCCGGGCTCGGGCGCCGGGGCCGTGTCCTTGGGGCCGCCCTTGGCGACGCCGACCATGGCGGGCCTGAGCATGCGGTCGCCGATCACGTAACCCGGCTGCACCACGTCGACGACGGTGTTGTTGGGCACATTGGTGTTGGGGACCTCGTACATCGCCTGATGGAAATTCGGATCGAATTTCTGTCCCATCGGCTCGAGCTTGCGCACGCCATGGCGCTCCAGCGCCGTCAGCATGGCCCGCTCGGTCAGCTCGACGCCCTCGATCAACGTCTTCAAGCCATTGTCAGTCGCATCTTCAGTCTGCTCGGGGACGGCTGCGAGTGCGCGCTGGAGATTGTCGGAAACCTGCAGCATGTCGCGGGCAAATCCCGAGATGGCGTAGCTCTTGGCGTCGCTGATCTCGCGGGTGGTGCGGCGGCGCAGGTTTTCCATGTCGGCCGCCATCCGCAGACGCTGGTCCTTGAGCTGCTCGATATCGGCCAATAGCGCATCCATCGGGTCAAGTTCCTCTGTCTGGGTGGGGTTGACGGTCTCGCCCTCTGTCTGTGCGGCGTCGGCCTGTGGCTTGGGGTGTTCGTGGCCCTGGCTTTCATCGCTCATGGTATGCTTGTCCTGACTGTTTCGATTGAAATCTTAGGGAGATGACCCGCATATCGACGTTCGAGCAGTAAAAATCAAGGCCCGAGCTTAAGGCGAAGCCGATCAGGCGGCGCTATTTGCGCACCAGCCGCGAGACCAGCTGCGCGGTGTAGTCGACCATCGGCACGATCCGCGCGTAGTTGAGCCGGGTCGGGCCGATGATGCCGACGGCGCCCACCACCTTGTCCTCGCTGTCGCGCCATGGCGCGACGATCAGCGACGAGCCGGACAGCGAGAACAGCTTGTTCTCGGAGCCGATGAAGATGCGCACGCCCGAGCCTTCCTCGGCCAGCGTCATCAGCTCGATCAGGCTTTCCTTGCGCTCGAGCTCGTCAAACAGCAGCCGCAGCCGGTCGAGTTCCTCGCCGGCCGACAGGCCTTCGAGCAGATTGCCGCGGCCGCGCACGATCAGCCGGGCGGCGCTTGCGCCTTCCCGCGCGCCGGCCCAGGCGGCAAGCCCCCGCTCGACCAGATCGCGCGACAGCACGTCGAGTTCGGAGCGGACCTCATCGGTGATGCGCTCGAGTTCGGACCGCACTTCGCCCAGCGTCCGCCCGGCGAGATGGGCATTGAGAAAGTTCGACGCCTCGATCAATTGGCCGGCGGTGACGCCGTCGGGCAGCTCCATCACCCGGTTTTCCACCTGGTCGTTGCCGCCGACCAGCACCACCAGCGCCCGCTTCGGGTCAAGCCGGATGAACTCGATATGGCGGATGACGGTGTCCTGCTTGGCGGCGATCACCAGGCCGGCGCCGCGGGTCATGCCCGAGAGCATCTGGCTCGCCTCGGTCAGCAGCGTCTCCACCGGGCGGCTCGAATCCTCGGCATGGACCTGGCGCTCGATGGTCGCGCGCATGTCAGGCTGCAGGTCGCCCACCTGCATGAAGGCGTCGACGAAGAAGCGCAGGCCCTTCTGCGTGGGCAGCCTGCCGGCGCTGACATGCGGCGCATAGATCAGGCCGAGATCCTCGAGATCGCTCATCACATTGCGGATCGAGGCGGGCGACAGCGACATCGGCAGCATGCGCGACAGAGAGCGCGAGCCGAGCGGATCGCCCGATTCCATGTAGCTTTCCACAAGCGCGCGAAAGATCTCCTGCGAGCGCTCATCGAGCGTTCCGGCAAGATCCGCCGATATGGATGGCGTATTCATGGTCATATGCACTGTCCTCAAGGGCTCCGCTGGCAAGGGCCTTGGACGGGTCAATCGGCCCCCTGGACGGAATATAGGGTTTTGCGGCGCAGCGCGGAAGGGGCAAGTGGAAGTCGCCGGCCGGGCCCTGCCAAAGCGCGCCGAACCGGCCCGCACGTCGCCCCGGCGCTTTTCCTTTGCATCCTGAACTGCGCGCCGATAGAACGCGGCAACATCTACTTCAGGAGAGACACAATGCGTCCATCGGGCCGGAAGACAGACAAGATGCGGGCGGTCAGCTTCGATCGCAACGTGTCCAAACACGCCGAGGGATCCTGCCTGGTCAAGTTCGGCGACACCCATGTGCTGTGCACCGCGAGCCTGGAAGAGCGGGTTCCGCCATGGCTCCGCAACGGCGGCAAGGGCTGGGTCACGGCGGAATACGGCATGCTGCCGCGCTCGACCGGCGACCGCATGCGCCGCGAGGCCACATCCGGAAAGCAGGGCGGCCGGACGCTCGAGATCCAGCGGCTGATCGGCCGCTCGCTGCGCGCCGTGGTCGATCTCGAAGCGCTGGGCGAGCGCCAGATCACGGTGGATTGCGATGTCATCCAGGCCGATGGCGGCACCCGCACGGCGGCGATCACCGGCGCCTGGATCGCGCTCCATGATTGCCTGAAATGGATGGAAGCGCGCTCCATGATCAAGACCGACCGGGTGCTCAAGGATCATGTCGCGGCCGTCTCGTGCGGCATCTTCGCCTCCCAGCCGGTCATTGATCTCGATTATCTCGAGGATTCGGCTGCCGAGACCGACGCCAATTTCGTCATGACCGGTTCCGGCGGGATCGTCGAGATCCAGGGCACGGCGGAAGGCGCCCCCTTCTCCGAGGCACAGCTGCTCGAACTGATGGCGCTGGCCAAGGCCGGGATCGCCGATCTTGTCGTCCTGCAGAAGGAGACGGTCGCAGGACCGCTGTAGCCGCCCATGTCCACCACACCCGCCATGCTGACCACGTTGCTGGTCGCCAGCCACAATTCCGGCAAGATCTCGGAGATGCGCGACCTTTGCGGGCCGCTCGGCATCGAGGTGACGTCGGCCGCCGAGCTCGGCCTGCCCGAGCCCGAGGAGACCGGCGACACCTTCGAGGCGAACGCCGCCACCAAGGCGCTGGCCGCAGCGCGCGCCTCGGGCCTTATCGCGCTCTCGGATGATTCCGGCCTGGTGGTGGATGCGCTGGACGGCGCGCCGGGCGTCTACACCGCCGACTGGGCGACGCTGCCTGACGGCAGCCGCAGTTTCGAAATCGCCATGCAGAAGGTCGAGGATGCGCTCCAGGCGCGCGGGGCTGAGACCGACGCCGAGCGTACCGGCCGGTTCGTGAGCGTGTTGTGCCTGGCCACGCCCGAGGGCGAGACGAGCTTCTATCGCGGCGAGGCGGAAGGCGTGCTGGTCTGGCCGCCGCGCGGGTCGCTCGGCTTCGGCTATGACCCGGTGTTCCGGCCCGATGGCCACGCGCGCACCTTCGGCGAGATGCCGGCCGAGGAAAAGCACGGCTGGAAGCCCGGCCAGGCGACCGCGCTGTCGCATCGGGCGCGCGCCTTCAAGCTGTTCGCGGAGCAGCGCCTGGGCGTTCCCACCACGTGAGCCAGTCAGCCCAAACCGCCCGCCGGATCCTGGCCGAAGGCAATTCCCCCGACGCCATTGCGCCCGATACCGGCAATCCCGGTTTCGGCGTCTATCTGCATTGGCCGTTCTGCGCCGCCAAATGCCCCTATTGCGATTTCAACAGCCATGTCCGCCACGCGGGCGTCGACCAGCAGGCCTATGTCGCGGCCTTTGCCCGCGAGATCGCGACCATGCGGGAGATCTCGGGACCACGCGTCGTCACCTCCATGTTCTTCGGCGGCGGCACGCCCTCGCTGATGGCGCCCGGGACGGTCGCCGCCATTCTCGACGCGGTGCGCGCCGCCTGGGTGGTGCCCGACGGCATCGAGATCACGCTGGAGGCCAATCCGTCGAGCGTCGAGGCCGGCCGGTTCCGCGGCTACCGCGACGCCGGGGTCAACCGGGTGTCGATGGGCGTGCAGGCCTTGAACGACGCCGATCTCAAGCGGCTGGGACGGCTGCATGACCGGGCCGAGGCGCTGAAAGCCATCGGGCTGGCGCGCGAGATCTTTCCGCGGATGTCGTTCGACCTGATCTATGCGCGGCCCGACCAGACGCCGCAAGCCTGGGCGGCGGAGCTCAAGGAAGCCATCTCGCTCGCCGCCGATCATCTGTCGCTCTACCAGCTCACCATCGAGGAAGGCACGCCGTTCTACGGGCTGCACAAGGCGGGCAAGCTGATCGTACCGGATGGCGATCTCTCGGCCGAACTTTACGAACTGACCCGGCAGGTCTGCGAAAGCCACGGGCTGCCCGCCTACGAGGTCTCCAACCACGCCCGCCCCGGCGCCGAGAGCCGGCACAATCTCACCTATTGGCGCTATGGCGACTATGCCGGCATCGGCCCGGGCGCCCATGGGCGGCTGCTCACTGCAGAAGGCAAGATCGCCACCGCCACCGAGCGCAGCCCTGAAAAATGGCTGGAGCTTGTGGCGGCCAACGGTCACGGCATGATCGAGACCAGCGAGTTGAGCCTGTCCGAACAGGCCGACGAACTGCTGCTGATGGGATTGCGGCTGCGCGAAGGCATCGACCTCAAGCGCTGGAGCGCGCTGTCGGGCCGAATGCTGGACGCCGAGCGCACAGGGTTCCTGATCAGCCACGGCATGATCGAGCAGATGACGCCCGACCGCATCCGCTGCACGCCTGAAGGCATGCTGGTGCTCGACGCGGTGGTGGCGGATCTGGCGTATTGATCATTGATCAACGAGACAAGCGGTCAGATGCACGTGTAGCGCCCCTCACCTCTCCGGCTCGGACCAATCCGTCTCCACCGACTTGCGCCGGCTCAGTCTCAGCGCAAGACCGACCGAGACGCCGACACCGATGGCGACGGTGAGATCCACCAGCACGGTCAGGACCAGCGTCAGCAGCAAGAGCAGAATGTCGCTTTTCCTGCCGCTTGCATACTCCGCCCATTTGTGCGGCTCGGTCATGTTCCAGGCGGTGATGATCAGCAGTGCGGCAAGCGCCGGCATGGCGAGATAGCCCGCGAGCGGGGCGGCGAGCAGCATCACCAGCAGGATGACGACGGCATGGACCAGCCCCGCGACCGGGGTCTTGCCGCCGGCCTTGATGTTGGTGGCTGTGCGGGCGATGGCGCCGGTGGCGGGAAGGCCGGTGAACAGCGCCGAGCCGAGATTGGCGATGCCCTGGGCGGTGAGTTCGGCATTGGGCCGGTGCCGGCCCTCGATCATCTTGTCGGCGACCATCGCCGAAAGCAGCGATTCAACGCCCGCCAGAAAGGCGATGACGAAGGCGGATGGCAGCAGTTCGATCATCCGCGAGGGCGAAAGATCGGGCAGTTGCGGCCATGGCATCTGGCTGGGCAGATCGCCGAAGCGGGAAAAGAGCGTGTCGACCGGCAAACCCAACAGCGCCACGAAGGCCGACCCGACCCCGACAGCGACGATGAGGCCTGGAAACCGTGGGTACAGCCGGCGCAGCAGCACGATCAGGATGAGCGTCATCACGGCAATGCCGAACGACGGCAGACTGAAGCTTTCGCGCGCCTCCCAGAGCACCGGTATCTTCTCGAGGAAATCGGCCGGGATCTCGGCGATTGTGAGGCCGAGAAAATCGCCGATCTGGCTGGTGGCGATGATGATGCCGATGCCGATGGTGAAGCCGTTGATCACCGCTTCTGGCACAAAGGCGATCAGGTTGCCAGCGCGAAAATAGCCGGCGACGAGCAGGATGATGCCCGCCATGAAGGTTGCCAGCACCAGGCCGTCATAGCCGTGCTGGGCGATCACCCCGAAGACCACGACGATGAAGGCCCCGGTCGGCCCGCCGATCTGCACCCGGCTGCCGCCGAACAGCGAGATCAGGAACCCGCCGACAATGGCGGTGATGATGCCCTTGGCCGGGTCGGCGCCCGAGGCGATGGCGATGGCCAGGCTCAGCGGCAGGGCGACCATGGCGACGGTGGCGCCGGCCAGCAGGTCGCTTGCAAACAGCGGCCAGCTGTAGGTCTTCATGGTGGTGAGAATTTTCGGCTGGCGCATGACATGAGCCTGTTGTTGACGTTCAACGTAATCCGCCGTTGGCTGGCGGTATCAGCATTGGTCAAGCAGCCGATGCGGCCTGACGCTGTCTACAGCGCCGCGCATCCAACCGGATGCGCAAAGGTCGCTGTAGGCCTTTGATTTAATGCATGTACGTTGTCGCTCAAATGAATCCATTTGAGCGCGACATGCATTAGTCCGTCCCGCCGCGCGGAGCTTCAGCGGTCTTGAGCCTGACGCCGCGCCCGCCCTTGTCGCTGCGGGCCCCGTCGCCGATCAGTTCGATCCCGGCCTCGTCGAGCGCCGTCACCACCTTTGTCAGGGTGTCGACGATGCCCCGGACATTGCCGTCGCTGGCCTCCATCCGCTGGATCGTCGGCAGCGAGACGCCGGCCAGCGCCGCGAGCGTCTTCTGGTCCATTCCCAGCAGGGCACGGGCGGCGCGCAATTGCGAAGCGGTGATCATGGCTCGGTCCTCTCGCCTCAGCACTTAGCATGCATATATAGAACGCACATAATGATGTGTAAAGCATCATTTATGGGATATGAAGCATGATGCGCAGCAATGAAAGCCTGAGTGGGCCACGATGGTTTGCATCCGTCTCGAAGGGCAGCGCGCAAGCCATTGATGTGGTGGGGTGTCCGGCAGATGGGAACCATCTGTCAGGATCGCACCGCTAGATGGCGGCCTGCGCCTGGGTTTCCTCGCGCAGGAAACCGGCAACCTCGATCTCGGGCATCGGACGGGAGTAGAAATAACCCTGGACCAGTTCGCCGCCGAGCTTTCTGAGCACTGCAAGTTCGTCCGCGCTCTCGACGCCTTCGATGACGCAGCTCAGGCCCATGTCGGAACTCAGCGCAAGCAGCGACTTGACGATCTTGAAGCTCGCCGGGTTCTTGTGCAGGTCGGTGACGAAGCTGCGATCGATCTTGATCTTGGTCAGCGGCAGGGCGTGAAGCTGGCTGAGGCTCGAATAGCCGGTGCCGAAATCATCCAGAGCAATGCCGCAGCCCAGGGTCTTGAGCATGGCTATGGCGGCCTTGGCCTGGACGAAGTCATACATCATCGCGGTTTCGGTGATCTCCAGATCGAGCCGCTCGGGATCGACGCCGCTGGCCATGATGATGCCGACGATGGCCACCACGCCATCGGATGTGCTGATGTCATGGGTCGACAGATTGAACGACAGCCCGACCTCCTTGGGCCAGTGCGACGCCGAGGCGAGCGCCTTCCTGAGCAGCACGCGGGTCAATTGGCCAATCATGCCGATCCGCTCCGCCACCGGAATGAACTCCCCCGGCGACATTTTTCCCAGCACCGGACTGGTCCAGCGCGCCAGCGCCTCGAACGCCACGGTCCGGCCGCTGTGGATATCGACGATGGGCTGGAAGAACACTTCGACCTCATGGTCGAGATCGGCGGCGCCAAGCGCCTGCTCGATCCGCTTTTCCTTCTCGATCTCGACGACATGGGAATTGGCGAACAGCACGGCATGGCCGCGGTTGGCGCGCTTGCCCTGATACAGCGCGTAGTCGGCGCGCTCGTAGAGATCGTGGGCGCAGTCGGCCATCTCGGGATAGACGGCAAAGCCGATCGAGCCCGAGATCTTGACGGTTGCTTCCGCCAGCACGAAGGGATCGCGCAAGGCGCTGCAGATCCGCTCGCCCAGTTCAAGCAGTTCGCCATCTCCTGGACAATCGGCAACCGTGAGGGCGAACTCGTCGCCGCCAAGCCGGGCGAGGCGCGTATTTTCCTGCATCAGCGCCGCCAGGCGCCGCCCGACCTCGACCAGCAGCTCGTCGCCGATCTTGTGCCCGTAGAGATCATTGACCGGCTTGAAGCCGTCGAGATCGACGATGCCGACGGCGAGTCGGCGCACGCCGGTTTCGGCGAAAGTCTGCTCGAGATGGGTGAAGAACTGGCGGCGATTGGGCAGGCCGGTAAGGCTGTCGAGGTTGGCGAGGCGGAAATTTTCCCGACTGACCCTTTCGAGCTTGCGCCGCGCGCTCACCGCACCGGAAAAGTGCCGGTATTGCACTGTCACCACCATCAGCAAGGCGATCGAGACCAGCACCAGATTGACCGCCATGCCCGCGAACGCCGCAACACCGGCGAGGCTGAACCACATCACAAAGCCGGCATTGATGGCAATCGCTGCGATGAACGCCGCCGATGGCAATTGCTGCAGGCAGATGATGACGCCGAGACCCGTAATGCCGATGAAGAAGGCGATGTTGCCCTGCAGATAGGCGTCGCCATAGGGGAACAGCGCCAGCGCCCAGCCGGTCAGCGTGACGGAGAGGATAAAGGCAAACCGGTTTGTCTGCTTCAGCGCCTTGTGCGCCGCCTCGACGGTCGGCACGGTGTGCCTTGCCTGCCACCAGCTCAAGAGCCGCGCGCCGCAGATAATTGTAAAGCCGGCGGGAACATGGACGGACAGCCATGTCGGCGCCACCGCCATGAAATTCACGGCCAGCGCCCAGGCATTGATGAGCACGATCGAGTACATCAACGGCACCTGGCTCGAGAACACCGCGAACTGGGCCTTGAGCAGGTCCGAATTGCCGCCGGGCACGGAGAAAAGTCGCGTCAGATTCCTATGGATCGGTCTCAACATACGTGGCAGCCATTACGCTTGAGAATCTGGAATTGCGGACAATAACCTGCCAACCATACAAATGAGTAGTTAAGTTAGCGTTTCCATCGCTTAAGTTGTATTTGAGGGTCCGGAGGGGCGCGCTTGATCGGAAAGGACAGATCACAGTTCCCGCTCGATCTTGCTGGCCGAAGTCTGCTAGACCCTGTCACCACCCAAATCCTGGCCGGCTTGCGCCATGCAAGCGGGCAGCGGAGCGGCCATGACACGCAAGACATCACAGGGCGCCGGCGGGGCGCGCAACGAGACCGGGCCCGGCCAGCCGGCGCCGAGCTTCCGCATCGGCGCGCACGAGATTGCCGCGCGGCCGCTCGAGCCCGGGCTTTATCTGGTCTCGACGCCGATCGGCAATCTCGGCGACATGAGCATTCGCGGGCTGGAAACGCTGGCCGGCGCCGATCTCATCGCCTGCGAGGACACGCGCGTCAGCCGCGTACTGCTCGACCGCTACGGCATAGCGACCAGGCCCTACGCCTATCACGAGCACAATGCCGAGCGCGCCGGACCGAAGCTGATGGCGGCGCTTGAAGCCGGCAAGAGCGTGGCCCTGATCACGGATGCCGGAACGCCGCTGATTTCCGATCCCGGCTACCGGCTGTCGCAGAGCGCGATCGAGGCCTGTGTGCCGGTGATCCCGATCCCCGGCGCCTCTGCGCCGATGGCGGCGCTGGTGGCCTCGGGCCTGCCGAGCGACGCCTTCCTGTTCGCAGGCTTCCTGCCATCCAGGGACAAGGCGCGGCGCGACCGGCTGGCAAGCCTTGCCGCAACGGAAGCGACGCTGATGTTCTTCGAAAGCCCCAACCGGATCGCCTCGTGTCTCAGATCCGCCGCGGAAGTGCTGGGGGTGGAGCGGCCCGCCGCCGTCTGCCGGGAACTGACCAAGGCCTATGAGGAGGTGCGTCGCGGCACGCTGGGCGAGCTTGCCGCCAGTTACGACGACGAAAATGTGCGCGGCGAGATCGTGCTGGTGATCGGCCCCGGTTCGACGCCGGATCCCTCCGACGAGGATGTCGACGCGCTTCTGGCCAAGCTCAGCGAAGGGCTTCCCGCCGGCAAGGCCGCGACCGAAGCCGCAAGGCTCACCGGGCAGAAGCGCAAGGATCTTTACCAGAGGCTCCTCGCCATGAAGGACCGCCCGTCCGGGGACGGCGGGTGAGCCCGACCGGCCGGCTTGAGAGCAAGCGGCGCTTCGAGCGCAAGGGCCGGCGCGCGGAATGGCTTGCCGCGCTGGCGCTGATGCTCAAGGGCTACCGGATCGCGGCGATGCGCTACAGGACGCCGGTGGGCGAGATCGACATCGTGGCGCGCAAAGGCGATCTCATAGCCCTGGTCGAGGTCAAGGCGCGCCGCGACCTGATCGCCGGCGTCGATGCCGTCAGTTACCCGGCGCAACGCCGCATCGCCGCGGCCGGCGCGCTCTATATCAGCCGCCAGCCGGATTCGGCGCGTCTTTCGTGGCGCTGCGACATCGTCGTGGTCAGCCCCTGGCGCTGGCCGCAGCATCTGGAGGATGCATTCTAGGCCACTTCCGCCTTGGAACTTGCCGCGCCAGTGCCGCTCGCATTGCAGCGTCATGTCCGGCGGGCGACGATGAAGGGACGGTTGTCCTTGCCATCGCCGGAATGGCTTTCGATGGTGAGGATCTCAAACCCCGCCGCGACAAGTCCGTCACACAGTTCCGACGCCCTGAAGACCTTTACAAACGGCGCCTTGCCGATTGCGCGCATAGCCGGAAGAAGCGCCCAGCGGAGCAGCGGATTCATGTCGCCGAGGCAGGGTGTCTTGGTGATGAACAGCCCTTCCTCCGCCAGCATGGCGCGCGTGCGGCGCAGGGTGCCGGGCAGGTCGCGGACCAGATGCAGGTAATTGAACCCGAGCACCACGTCCACAAGGAGGGCCTCGCGCGAAAGCTGTTCCGCCGTCGCCACCCGGAAATCGAGCCCGGGGACCTCTGCAGCGGCATGCCTGTCGCGGGCGATCGCAATCATTTCGCCGGAGATGTCCGTGGCAAGATAGGCCTCAACCGAAGCGGCGAGCGTCAGCGCCGTGGAGCCCGTGCCGCAACCGAGCTCCAGCACCCGGTGCTGGCGGCCCAGCAACGCTCTGGTCCTCTCCAGGGTGCGGGCATAGGCGGGCTGGTCGGCCACCGGCGTGGCCGCATATTTATGCGCAGACCGATCCCAGAAACCGGCGTCGCTTGCTGTATTCATGACGGCGCTCCTTTCATGGGAGGAGCATTATCATATGCACAGAACAACGGAATTGCCGAAATCATCATATGATCTATACATGGATGCATGAAAGAGCCTGACTGGAACCTGTTTCGCGCCTTTCACGCGACCGCCACCGCGGGATCCCTGTCGTCGGCTGCCCGCAAGCTGGGGCTGACGCAGCCGACCCTGTCGCGCCAGGTGCAGGCGCTGGAGGATCGCCTGGGCGTCGCCCTGTTCGAGCGGCCGGGGCGAAGGCTGGTGCTGACGCAGACGGGTCACGACGTGCTGGAGCATATCCGGACCATGGGCGACGCCGCCCAGGCCGCAGCCCTGACAGCGGGCGGAGAAATGCGGGAGCTGCGCGGCCGGGTGAGCATATCGGCCAGCGACGCGGTTGCGGCCTACCTTTTGCCGGGGATGATCGAGCGCCTGCGGGCGGAGGCGCCCGGGCTGACGCTCGAGATCGTGGCGACGGACGAATTGAGTGACCTGCACCGCCTGGAAGCCGATGTCGCACTCCGCCATGTCGGCCCCGACCGCCCCGGCCTGACCGGACGGCATATCCGCGACACCGAAGCCTGGTTTTACGCGTCGGACAGCTGGGTTGCCCGAAATGGTCAGCCGCAGACACTGGCCGAGCTTGCCGACGCCAGCCTGCTGGGGTTCGGCGACGTCGCCCGTTACGCCGGCCATCTCCGCTCCATCGGCATTCCGATGGACGCCGGCGATTTCCGCCTGGCGGCGGGCTCATCGGTGGTGGTCTGGGAGCTGGTCAAGCGGGGTCTCGGGGTGGCGCCGATGATGCGCGAGATCGCCGAACAGACGCCAGGCCTGGTGCGGCTCCTGCCGGACACGAAGCCCATTGCAGTTCCGATCTGGCTGGTCACGCACGAGGCCCTGCAGGCCAGTCCCCGCATCCGCCTGGTCCTTCAGCTGCTCACCGAGGAGCTGGATCGCTGACCGACGGCAAGGGCCTGAAACAGGGCTGTTCATCCGCCGGCGTCCGGGCTCCGCACGAAAGGGGAGCGCCATTCTCGCTTTTCGCGGAACAGCGCAGCATCCGTTGCGGCAGGCCGCCGATGCATGCAGTTCCATGAATTCGTCCTCCTCGCGCCGCGCATCCTTCCCACGGGCCGGCTCGAACGGCCGACTGCTCGGGCCGATACTGTAGATGATCATGGATCTTTCTCCTGTGCTCTCAAGCCACGTCAGACGGACTTGACCTCGACCCAACTTAATGGCTGGGTGGGGCGCATGAAATGAAACGGTTTGAAAGGATCTTTTCATGAATGAAACGATCAGCAACTGGGACGACCTGCATCTGTTCCTTGCAGTGGCGCGCGAAGGCGGGTTGTCGCCGGCTGCCCGGCTGACCGGGCGCAGTGCTGCGACGCTGGGGCGGCGCATGCTGGCGCTGGAGCGGTCGATGGGGCGGGAACTGTTCGTCCGGCACGAGCGCGGCTACGAGCTGACCGCTGACGCGCGCGAACTGCTGGCGGAACTGACCGCGATCGAAGCGCGCATCATGCGGGCGACGGCAGCCCCTGGCGGCGCGGAGCGGCCGCTGGTCAAGGTCTCCGCCGGAACCTGGACCACCCTCGCCCTGCTCGAAAGGCTCGACGACATCACCGGCGCGCCCGCCGACATCAGGCTGCGCTTCGTGTCGTCGGAAGCCCGGCTCGACATCGCCCGGCGCGAGGTCGTCATCGGCGTTCGCAATTCCCGCCCCACCAGCGACAGCCTGGCCGGGCGCAGCCTGTCGCGAGTCGAGTTCGCCCCCTATGCGACGCCCTCGGCCCCGGACCGCTGGATCAAGGTGGTGGTCGAAACGCCCTCGGCGCGCTGGCTCGACAAAATGGTGGGCAACGACGCCGTCTGCGAGGTCAATTCGCCGCGCAACAGCCTCGACCTGGCGCTTGCCGGCAAGGGCGTGGCGCTGCTGCCGACCTTCATCGGCGACCGCCAGAAAGTCCTGCAACAGGTGGGCTCCACCATCCCGGAACTGGCGCATGACCGCTGGATCGTCACCCACCAGGACGACCGCCACCTGCCAGAGGTCCGCCGCACCATCGACCGACTGTGCCGCGTGCTGGACGGGCGGGGGCGATAGGACATGGAAGCCGATGGCAGGCCTATGCGCCGGAAGACGGAGCAGGACGTGCGCGGGAGCCGCAATCGCCGGGGCTTTGACGGGCCATGTATCTGTGGCCGACAGCCATTCAACGGAATTTGTTGTTTGCACGCCTTTCAAGGGCGTGTCTTCCTCCGACCTTGGTAAGTTGACAACAAACCAGGACTTGCCTTTTATTCTCAAAAGAACTTCCAGATCTGCGCCGACGGCGAAATCGGCGACGCCTGTTTCACGAAGACCATGACCACAGCGGAGTGGGAGCAGGATCATGGCACAAGCCGCTCATGCAAACCGATCCGGTTCTGACGCGCATGACGCCTTATCAGACCGCTGCTTCAGTTCACAGTCCCCCTGGACGGACCGCCACGGGCGACATGCCGGAGACCTGAAAGGCAAAGACATGATGATGCTGCGCACCCTGTTCGCCATGTTTGCTGTGGCAAGCTCTACACTTCTGATCACCCCGCTTGCCGCGCAGGATAATCTGACGCTGGTGATCGAACCCTATGCAGGGTCCGAGGAACGGGAGCGCGAACGGGTGACGGAAGCCTTTGGCCGGACCGCCAGGATCGTGGGTTTCGAGGACGGCAAGGTCATCGCCGAACGCTTCGAGGGACGCGTGCTTCTGATGCGGTTTCGCAATCCCGATGACCGTTCAACATTCGAGATCATGACCAATTACAGGCAGGCGCTGGAGGCCCGCGGCTTTACCGTCGAATGGCAATGCGAAACCCGCGCGCTTTGCGGCAACGGCTCCGATGGCGGATGGCGGGCGCGCAACGGCATGAACCTCGGCATCGGGCGCGAGATCGACTACTTCACCGGCCAGATGCCCCATCAAGGGGGAACCGTGTTCGTGTCTGTCGGGGTGGAGCGATCCAACCATTATGTCCAGGCGCTCCAGTCCGTCGCGATGGATGCCGGCCAGGTCCAGGTTCTGGACGCCGAGGCGATGGCCTCGTCTCTCGACGCGCAAGGCAAGATCACGGTCGAAAACATCTATTTCGATTTCGGCAAGGCAGACCTCTTGCCCGAATCCGGCGAGGCCATCGCCGAGATCGCCCGCCTGCTGTCCGACCGCCCCGAGATCGGTCTCTATGTCGTGGGCCATACCGACAGCGTCGGCGGTTTCGAGGCGAACCTCTCGCTTGCCCGCGAAAGGGCCGCTTCAGTGGTGAGCGCGCTTGAAAGCCGGCACGGCGTGGCGGCCGGTCGCGCCGTTCCCGCCGGCGTCGGACCGCTCGCCCCCGTCGCCAGCAACGCGACCGAGGCAGGCCGCGCGCTCAACCGCCGCGTCGAGATCGTTCTGCGGTAAGGCGGGACAGGTGACCCGTTGCGGGATGCGGACGATGGTCGTTCCGGTGAAGGCCGCGGCCTGTTCCCGATCTGCGCCGCGCCGACAAGACCATGCGAGCCAGCCCTTTGTCCTCGCTCCAGACCTTGTTGGCCAATTCCCCCCCCGCCCCCGTTGCAATCTCCCCCCCTCAGCGCCTATGTGAGATCCTCAGATTGGCGGAGCACCCTACCCATGAGCAAGATCCGGAATGTCGCGGTCCAGATGGACCATGTGAGGTCGATCAGGATTGCCGGCGATTCGACCTTCGCCATGTCGCTGGAGGCGCAGAACCGCGGCTACAAGCTGTTTCATTATACCCCTGACCAGCTGTCGATGCGCAATGGCGAGATCGAGGCGGTGGCCGAGCCGATGATCCTGCGCGATGTCGAGGGCGACCATTTCGAGCTCGGGCCGCAGGAAAAGATCAATCTGGCCGACATGGACGTGGTGCTGCTCAGGCAGGACCCGCCGTTCGACATGGCCTATATCACCTCGACGCATCTGCTCGAGCGGGTGCACCCGAAGACCCTGGTGGTCAATGACCCGGCCTGGGTGCGCAATTCGCCCGAGAAGATCTTCGTCACCGAGTTTCCCGACCTGATGCCGAAGACGCTGATCTCGCGCGACCCGGCGGCGATCAATGCCTTCCGCGCCGAGGTTGGCGACATGATCCTCAAGCCGCTCTACGGCAATGGCGGCGCCGGCGTGTTCCACATCAAGCCCGATGACCGCAACATGTCGTCGCTTCTGGAAATGTTTGCGCAGATGTACCGCGAACCGTTCATCGCCCAGGAATACCTGTCCAGGGTCCGCGCCGGCGACAAGCGCATCATCCTGATCGACGGCGAGCCGGTGGGCGCCATCAACCGGGTGCCGGCAGAGCATGATTCGCGCTCCAACATGCATGTCGGCGGCCGCGCCGAGCACTCGGAACTGACCGAGCGCGAGCATGAAATCTGCGCCCGGATCGGGCCGGCGCTCAAGGCGCGCGGCTTCATCCTGGTCGGCATCGACATCATCGGCGACCTGATGACCGAAATCAACGTGACCTCGCCCACCGGCCTGCGCGAGATCCGCAATTTCGGCGGTCCGGACGTGGCTTCGCTGTTCTGGGACGCGGTCGAAAGCAAGCGGGCGTAAGCGGGCGCGCAACGCCCGGCCCAGGCTCCCGACCACGTCCCGTCATGCCCTGCGCCAATCGCCTCGTGGGCCGGCTTCGGCACCAACCGGGCCGGTCCGCGATGTTCCTCCTCTACAACCCGGCACAACCGCGCTCCCCTTTAAAGTGCAGTTGTTGCCAGATTGTTCTTGTTTTGCTCCGCATACCGTGCTTCACTGGAATTGATCGCGCATAACGGGAATTAATCGCTTCCCGGCGCGGCTTGACAGGCACGATCTCAGAGCAAGGGGCCGGGAACATGGTTGCGCGGGTCAGTACGGTTTCGTTCCAGGGCATCGAGGCGGTGCCGGTCGATGTGCAGGTGATGATCGCGCCGGGGAAGGTCAACATGCATATCGTCGGCCTGCCCGACAAGGCGGTGGCCGAAAGCCGCGAGCGGGTGCAGGCGGCTTTGCACGCCTCCGGGCTGTCGCTGCCGGCCAAGAAGGTCACCGTCAACCTGGCGCCCGCGGACCTGCCCAAGGAGGGCAGCCATTTCGACCTGCCGATCGCGCTGGGGCTGATGGCAGCGCTCGGCGCCATCCCCGGCGACGCGCTCGACGGCTATGTGGTGCTGGGCGAACTCTCGCTCGACGGCACCATCGCTTCCGTTGCGGGCGCGCTGCCCGCGGCGATCGGCGCCAATGCGCTCGGCAAGGGGCTGATCTGCCCGTCAGCCAGCGGCCCGGAAGCGGCCTGGGCCGGCGAGGACATCGACATCATCGCGCCGCGCTCGCTGATCGCCATCGCCAATCATTTCCGCGGCACCCAGGTGCTTGCGCGCCCGGTGCCTGCAATGCGGGCGGCGCCCCTCAACATGCCGGACCTCTGCGAGATCAAGGGCCAGGAAACCGCCAAGCGGGCGCTCGAGGTGGCGGCCGCCGGGGGGCACAATCTGATCATGGTCGGCCCGCCCGGATCGGGCAAATCAATGCTCGCCGCCCGGCTGCCCTCGATCCTGCCGCCACTGTCGGCGCCGGAACTGCTGGAAGTGTCGATGATCCATTCGATCGCCGGGCAACTGGCGGGCGGCAAATTGTCGGACCGGCGGCCGTTCCGCGCGCCGCATCATTCGGCCTCGATGGCGGCGATGGTGGGTGGCGGCCTGCGCGCCCGGCCCGGCGAGGTGTCGCTCGCCCATAACGGCATCCTGTTCCTCGACGAGTTTCCCGAGTTCACGCCGCAGGTGCTCGATTCCTTGCGTCAGCCGCTGGAGAACGGCGAGAGCGTGATTGCCCGCGCCAACCACAGGGTCAGCTATCCCGCCAATATCCAGCTGATCGCGGCGATGAACCCCTGCCGCTGCGGCATGGCGGGCGAGCCGGGCCATTCCTGTTCGCGCGGCCCGCGCTGCCAGACGGATTACCAGGGGCGGATTTCCGGGCCGCTGATGGACCGGATCGATATCCGCATCGACGTGCCCGCGGTCAGCGCCCAGGACCTGATCAAGCCGCAGCCGGCGGAAGCCAGCGCCGATGTGGCGGCCCGGGTCGCTTCTGCCCGGCAGATCCAGCAGGACCGCTTCCGCGCGCTCGGCCGCCCCGACATCCGCACCAATTCGCAATGCTCGACCTCGCTGGTCGAACAGGTGGCCAAGCCCGACGCCGGCGGACAGAACCTGCTCAGCGACGCGGCGGAAAAGCTCCGCTTCTCGGCCCGCGCCTACCACCGCATCCTCAAGGTGGCGCGGACGCTGGCCGATCTCGATAGCGCGGAGACCGTCGGCCGGATTCACCTGGCAGAGGCAATCTCCTACCGGATGGCCACCGAACGGGTGTCGGCGGCGGCGTAAGGCGAACGGTCGGGGTGCTGCAGGACCCGGACGTTGCAGCTTGGATCAATTGGCTATTATCTGCGTAGTTACCCCGTCGTCGTCATGCTCCGGCCTGTCCCGCGGATCTACCGGCCCCTCAGGTTTTCCGCTGGACCACCTGTTGCGGGGCGGCGCGTGGAGATCCTCGGGACAGGCCCGTGGAAGACGGACCGCGAGGGCGCTACGCTCAGCCCAACCCGTCAAACAGCGCCGTCGACAGGTAGCGTTCGGCAAAGGACGGGATGATCACGACGATCTGCTTGCCGGCATTTTCCTCGCGCTGGCCGATCCTGATCGCGGCCACCAGGGCGGCACCGGAGGAGATGCCGACCGGCAGGCCTTCGAGCTTGGCCACCTTGCGGGCCATGGCGAAGGCCTCGTCATTGGTCACCTTCTCGATCTCGTCATAGACCTTGGTATCGAGCACGCCGGGGGCGAAGCCGGCGCCGATGCCCTGGATCTTGTGCGGGCCGGGATTGCCGCCCGACAGTACCGGCGAATCCGAAGGCTCCACGGCAACGATCCTGACCCCGGGCTTCTTCTGCTTGAGCACCTGGCCGACGCCGGTGATGGTGCCGCCGGTTCCGATGCCGGACACCAGGATATCGATCCCGCCCCTGGTGTCGTTCCAGATTTCCTCAGCCGTGGTTTTGCGGTGGATCTCCGGGTTGGCGGGGTTCTCGAACTGCTGCGGCATCACCGAACCGGCGATTTCGCCCAGCAATTCCTCGGCTTTCGCGATGGCGCCCTTCATGCCTTTCGGGCCTTCGGTCAGCACCAGTTCGGCGCCGAGCAGCGCCAGCATCTTGCGGCGCTCGACCGACATGGTCTCGGGCATGGTCAGGATCAGCCGGTAGCCCTTGGCGGCGGCGGCAAACGCCAGCGCGATGCCGGTGTTGCCCGAGGTCGGCTCGATCAGCGTGGTCTTGCCTGGCGTGATCTTGCCGTCGGCCTCCAGCGCCTCGATCATGGCCACGCCGATGCGGTCCTTGACCGAGGCGATCGGGTTGAAGAACTCGAGCTTGCCCATCAGCTCAGCCTTGACGCCTTCGGCGCTTGCGAGCTTGGACAGGCGGACGATCGGCGTGTTGCCGACAGTGTCGAGAATCGAATCGTAGATACGGCCGCGGCCGGGAGTTTCAGCGGAAGTGGCTGACATGGCAAAGCTCCTTTGTATTTGACCCGAGTGTAGGGCCGCAGGCCGCGCGAAGCCAGTCAAGAGGCCGGAGCATCACCGCGATGGTGCGGAATTCTGTTCTAATGAACCGCTTGAAACCGGATCAAAATTCTCAGCACAGCCGTATTTGAGCTCAGCGGACAAGAAATCCTTCCGCGAGGGGATCATCTTCCTCGACAATGAACTCGGCCTTACCGGCATAGTAGGCGCGGCCGGAGACAGTGGCAGTGATGGCGCTGTGCGGCCCCGCCCGGGTGAGCGAGGCGACGCGGCCTGAAAAGCGGCTGCCGATGATGCTGAGGAAGATCCGGTCCTGGCCAATCGCGATCTGGCCGCGGGCCTGCATGGCGGCAAGCCTTGCGGTGACGCCGGAGCCGGTAGGCGAGCGGTCGACCTGGCGGTCGGCGAAGACGCAGACATTGCGGGTCGGCTGTTCCGAGAAGGCGTCGCGGCCGTCGGTCAGGATCGTGCCGTAGAGGAAGGCCAGGTCGGAGGCATCGGGATGGCTCAGCGGCACCGCCGCCTGGGCCGCCTTCGTCAGGCTGTCCGCCGCCTCGACAAAGGCCGTCACCGGGTCGCGGCCGAATTTGAGCCCGAACTGGCGGGCGTCGGCCAGCGCATAGAATGCGCCGCCATAGGCAATGTCGAAATTCACCTTGCCCCAGTTGCCGATGGTCAGCGCCTTGTCCTTCGCAAACAGGAAGGACGGCACGCTTTCGAAGCTCACCTCGGCCGGCCTGCCACCCTGCATCGCGACTTCGGCGCGGACCATGCCGCAAGGGCATTCGATGTTGACCAATGTCACATCCTCGCCGGCCTTCACCAGGCCTTGATCCACCGCATAGCGACCCAGCGCGATGATGGCGTGGCCGCACATGGTGGAATAGCCCTCATTGTGCAGGAACAGCACGGCGAGGTCGGCGCCGGGCAGATCCGGCTCGACCAGCAGCGCGCCATACATGTCGGCGTGGCCACGTGGCTCGAACATCAGGATCTTCCTGAGATGATCGAGATGGTCGCGGACATGGGCGCGTTTCTCCAGGATGGTGCCCTTGGGCAGGTCGGGATAACCGGAGGTGACGATCCTCAGCGGCTCGCCGCCGGTGTGCATGTCGACGACGGTGAGCGGGCCGCTCATGCGACCCCGGTCGAGCCGAACCCGCCGGCGCCGCGCCCGGTTTCGCTCAGGGCCGCCCCCACGGTGAGGCGCACCTGCACGACAGGTGCGATGACGAGCTGGGCGACGCGCATGCCGCGGGTGACCACGAAGGGTTCAGCGCCAAGATTGGCGAGGATCACCTTGACCTCGCCGCGATAGTCGCTGTCGATGGTGCCGGGCGAATTGAGGCAGGTGACGCCGAATTTGAGCGCCAGGCCGGAGCGGGGACGGACCTGGGCCTCATAGCCCTCCGGGATTTCCATGATCAGGCCGGTGGGCACGGCGAAGCGGCCGCCCGGGGCGATATCGAGCGGCGCGCCGTCCTCGATCGCTGCGCGCAAGTCCATGCCCGCCGAGCCGGGCGTTTCATAGGCCGGCAGGTCCAGGCCTTCGCCATGAGGCAGGACAATGACACGCAGTTCGGGGACACGCAGCTCGGGGACACGCAGCTCGGGGCCGGACGCCGGAGCGTCATGGGGTGTATATTGAGGCAGGCGATCGGGATGGGTCATGGATCAAGCTTTCACCCTTGGCGGGCCGGGGTCAATTGCATGACAGGCCGCAAGCCGCTAGAAGGCAACCCAATCAACAGGAATTCGCCACCGATGCCCGCCATACTTGCCGAGGAGGTCGCGCGCCGCCGCACCTTCGCCATCATCTCGCACCCGGACGCCGGAAAGACCACGCTGACCGAAAAGCTCTTGCTGTTCGGCGGCGCGATCCAGCTCGCCGGCGAGGTCAAGGCCAAGAAAAGCCGTATCCAGACCCGTTCGGACTGGATGAAAATCGAGCGCGAACGCGGCATCTCGGTGGTCACCTCGGTGATGACCTTCGAATATGGCGGCCATGTCTTCAATCTGCTCGACACGCCGGGCCACGAGGACTTTGCCGACGACACCTACCGGACGCTGACGGCGGTGGACGCGGCGGTGATGGTGATCGACGCGGCCAAGGGCATCGAGCCGCGGACGCTCAAGCTGTTCGAGGTGTGCCGGCTCAGGGACATTCCGATCATCACCTTCGTCAACAAGATGGACCGCGAGGCGCGCAACCCGTTCGATATTCTCGACGAGGTCGAGCAGAAACTGGCACTCGATTGCGCGCCGATGACCTGGCCGATCGGACAGGGCCGAAGCTTTGCCGGCACCTATCATCTGGGCAAATCGGCGATCCGGCACGGCGACACGGAAATGGAGCTGACGCCGGTCAACGGCCCCGAATCCGATGCCGTGGCCGGGCTCTTGCCCGAAAACGAGCGCGACACCTTCATCGAGGAAGCGTCGCTCGCCGTGGAGGCCTGCAAGCCGTTCGACCTCGAGGCCTTTCGCGAAGGCCATCTGACGCCGGTCTATTTCGGCTCGGCGCTGAAGAATTACGGCGTCCGCGACCTGATCAATGCGCTCGGCGACTATGCGCCGCAGCCGAGGGCGCAGGTCGCCGACACCCGCACGGTGGAGGCCACCGACCCGAAGATGACCGCCTTCGTGTTCAAGATCCAGGCCAACATGGACCCCAACCACCGCGACCGCATCGCCTTCGTGCGGGTGTGCTCGGGCACGCTCGAGCGCGGCATGAAGGCGCGGCTGGCGCGCACCGGCAAGCCGATGAGCCTGTCGGCGCCGCAGTTCTTCTTTGCCTCGCAGCGGCAGATCGCCGACACCGCCTTTGCCGGCGACGTGGTGGGCATTCCCAATCACGGAACGCTTCGCATCGGCGACACGCTGACCGAGGGCGAGGCGCTGGTGTTCCAGGGCGTGCCGAACTTCGCGCCGGAAATCCTGCGCCGCGTGCGGCTCGAGGATGCAATGAAGGCCAAGAAGCTCAAGGAAGCGCTGCAGCAGATGGCCGAGGAGGGCGTGGTGCAGCTGTTCTCGCCCGAGGATGGCTCGCCGGCAATCGTCGGCGTGGTCGGCGCGCTGCAGCTGGACGTGCTGAAGGAGCGGCTGTCCGCAGAATACGGCCTGCCGGTGAGCTTCGAGCTTGCGCGGTTCTCGGTCTGCCGCTGGATCTCGTCGGAGGACAGGAACGACCTCGAGCGGTTCGTCACCAGCCATCGCGGCGACATCGCCCGCGACCTGGACGGTGATCCGGTGTTCCTCGCAGCCGACCAGTTCTCGCTGAATTACGAGGCGGAGCGCTGGAAGATGATCACCATGGTGGCGATCAAGGAATACCAGGTCGCCAAGGCGGCCTGAGCGACGGCTTGGAACCAGACAGGGCTTGGCCGGCAGGCCTGATCAGGAACAATTCGCATCCGCAAGAGTTGAGGAGTAACCCCTCAAGGAGGCACGCATGCAGGGTTCCTATCTCCGTTTTGCAGCCATGATCCTCACCTCGACGGTGGTGATGTTCGGGCTGATGTATCTCAACACCTATGAAACCAGTCATGTCTGGTTCAGCCAGACCCGGATGTGGATGGCGCTCTACATGGGCGCTGCGATGGCGGTGGTGATGCTCGGCTTCATGCTTGGCATGTACACCAACAAGAAACTCAATATCGCAGTTCTTGCGGTTGCCGTGCTGGTGTTTTCAGCCTCGCTCTACCTCGTGCGCAGCCAGGACACGATCGGCGACGAGGCCTGGATGAAGGCGATGATCCCGCACCATTCGATCGCCATCCTGACCAGTTCCCGCGCCAATCTCTCCGACCCGCGGGTGCGCGCTCTGGCCGACGAGATCATCGAGGCGCAGCGCCGGGAAATCGCCGAGATGGAGGCGCTGATCGCCGATCTGAACGGCGGGCCGGCGGCGACGCCCGAGATCGACGGACAATAGGCCACTTCGCGGCATGTGCCCGCGACCAAACCCAATTCGCGAGGAGACATCATGGCTCAGACAGCACAGCTTTACCGGATGGTCACCGACGATCACATCTGCCCCTATGGGCTGAAATCAAAGGACCTTCTGGAACGCAAGGGATACTCGGTCGAGGATCATCCGCTGAAGAGCCGCGAGGAAACCAACGCGTTCAAAAGCAAGCACGATGTCGAGACCACGCCGCAGACCTTCATTGACGGCGAGCGGATCGGCGGGTTCGACGCGTTGCAGGACCATTTCGGCGAGGCCAAGCATGATCCCGACGCCACCAGCTACCAGCCGGTGATCGCGATCTTTGCGGTGGCGGCGCTGATGGCGCTGGCCGTGAGCTGGGCGGCATTCGGATCGTTCTTTACCGTTCGCACGGCCGAGTTGTTCATCGCCATCTCGATGTGCATCCTGGCGATCCAGAAGCTCCAGGATCTCGAGTCCTTCCAGATGATGTTCATCACCTATGACCTGCTGGCGATGCGGCAGCTGCGGTATGCGAAGATCTATCCCTTCGGCGAGGCGTTCGCCGGCGTCCTGATGATCTCGGGCGCACTGATTTGGCTGGCGGCGCCGGTGGCGCTTTTCATCGGCACGATCGGCGCCGTGTCGGTTATCAAGGCGGTCTATATCGACAAGCGCGAGCTCAAATGCGCCTGCGTCGGTGGCGGCAGCAATGTGCCTCTGGGCTTCATCTCGCTGACCGAGAACCTTATGATGGTGGCGATGGCGATCTGGATGCTCTCCAAGGGGATGTGAGCCGCTACCACTGCGGCACCGATTGCCGGACACACGTAAGCAACCGCGCGCGAAATTTTCGCCGTCGGCATGGGGCAGGTCGGTGTCCGATCTGAAACCGGACTTGCGGGGCGCACGGGCAACCGGCCCGTGAGGAACAGAGTGAATGGCTTGGCGCAGCACCCCGCGCCCCGCTGGTGAGGGACATCTGCGCCTTCCGAGCGCGGACCGGCTTTCCTTCCTGCCAGGCAACCACATTTCGCCCTCGGCGGTCTTGTCCCGTTCGGCGTCTCACGGCCGAACCCGCCGTCTCCCGATCAAGCCAACGTGGCAACCCGTTGACCGATCCAGGACTTGTCAGGCCGGCGTATCAAGTGGCGATGCAGATCCCGAACCGGCCAGCCCGCCGGGCATGGGACTGCACTGAAAACGCCGCCGGGGCTGGCGTACCAGCGCACCGGTTCCGGTCTGGGGCGAGGCCCATGGGCCAGGTCCACTTCGGCCTGACCGATTCTCGCTTAAGACCGGCATGATCCCTTCGCAAGCGTCTGGCTGACGGGTACGGCCCCCGTTCACCAGACCTCACCGCCTTCCGCCGGCCCGGGCTCCGTAAACCCGGGCCATCCATGGGAGCGGAAGATGCGGCAAGTATCGCATGGCCGGAAAGCGCGGGGAAAAAACAGCGCGAAATTCTTTATCCGGGTGTGGGTCGGGTCGCCGGGAACGCCGCTTTCCGGAGGCTGGCGCCGTTCCAGACATCTTCCTGCCCCCTGCCAGATTTCCCCGTTCTGGCGTGGAAATCGCACATGCCGCCTCACCCGCCAGAGGCAATAAGGAGGAACCATCGCGTTGCTCGTGCGTTGGGCCATCTTTCAAGGAGAAAGCCATGCGCACCCGAACCATGATCGCAGCCCTGATCTCGCTGCCCGTCAACGCGGTGATCTTCGGCGCCGGCGCCATCGCCGTGCTTTCGATCCCGGCCCTGGCCGAACAGGCCAAGTATCTCCTGCCTGCGGTGATTGTCGGCGGATTCCTGGTGACGTTCCCCGTCGCCTGGATCCTGGCGCCTCGCTTGCGCGCCCGGTTCAATTATCCCGAAAGACAGCACAACGCCTGATGCTCGAATCGCGGAGCAGCAAAGCCGCAGGCAGCCCACCCGCGTGTCAGACGGCGAACCAGAGGCTCGCCGCACCTGACGCGATGACCACGGCATAGACCGCGCCGACACGCAGTCCGAGCCCTGCAGTGCCGGCGACGAGGGAAATGATGCCCTTGATCACGGTGTTGACCGAAACGGCGATGAAAATGGCGAGCATGCCGGTTTGGACCGCCAGATCCTCTGAGACCACGCGCGCCATCGATATTGTCAGCGCATCGACATCGGTGAGGCCCGAAAGCGCCGCTGCGGCATAGACGCCAGCGGTCCCGAGCCAGGCGCGCAAATAATGGACCGCCAGCAGAACCACCGACAAAGCTGCGCCGAACAGCAGCGCCGTCTTCATCTCGACAGGGTTGGAGATGCCTTTGACCTCGTCTTCGGCCGCAGGCTTGTCGCCGCTTGAACAATAGATCAGCGCCGCCCCGATCAGCCCGGTCGCGGCCATGGCCGCCATCGGCAGCGCCAGCGGCGCGAGCAGGGCCGGCTGAAACACCCCCACCAGCACCAGGATGCGCAAGAACGTGATTGCGCCTGCAACGACGATCCCCGCGGCCACGACCGGGACGAGCGCCGGGCGCTCCCGTGCCAACCGCGCCAGCACCAGCGACGTCGAGGTTGATGACGCGAGACCGCCGAAAAATCCCGTCATCAGGATGCCGAGCCCGGCGCCCGCCAGCCTCATGCCGAGATAGCCCAGGAAGGACAGGCCTGCCACCACAACAACCGCCCACCACAGCTGGTAGGGATTGAAGGTTCCGCCGGGTCCATATCCCTGGTCGGGCAGCAGCGGCAGGACAACGACGGAGATCAGCCCGAGCTTGATCACCGCATCGAGTTCAAGCCGATCGATCCGCGCCACAAAGCGGTGAAGCCGGGCTTTGATGGTCAGGAGAAAGGCCGCGACGACAGCGCTTGCCGCGACCGGCGCCATCTCCCCCAGAACCGAGGCGGCGCCGAGCGCAAAGGTCAACAAAAGCGCGATCTCGGTGGTCAGGCCGATGTCCTGATCGCCCTTTATCTGCACCCAGTAGCTGACGGCCAGCAGGGCGCCGAGGGCGGCCAAACCCACGGCGAGCACGACGGGGGACGTGAGGGCTGAGAGCCAGGCGGCCACCCCGCCCAGAAGCGCCGTCAGCGCGAAGGTGCGAATTCCTGCAGTGCGCGCGCCGTCGGACTGCTCCCGCTCATGCCAGCCGCGTTCAAGCCCGAGCAGAAGCCCGATTGCCAGCGCCAGGCCAAGGCGGGAGAAGATCTGTGTTTCATCCATTGCCGCCATATTGGTTGATTTCCGCCGCGGGCGCCAGCATTGCGCCAGCCTTTCAACGCTGATCAGGGCGCCGTCTCCCGTCGTCCGTGCGGAGCGACAACGAAGCGGGATGCCGGTCCGGCCGGAACGCCGGCGGATGATGCGTCCAAAAGGCTTGATCGGCGCAGGGGATGGCGGCAGGGTAGAGCGGATGGATCCGGATCCGGATCTCGGCAAGGACGCCAGGCCCGGCTTTGGAAGCATGCATGTCACGATCACGTTTATTGGTGCGAACGCCACATGTGTCAGGACCTGATCATGGCTGCGCCTGCAACGGAACGGGACGAAGCCGGGGCTGTGTTTCGAAGGCAGAGAGAAACCTGGCGATCAGGCATGGCGGCCCCCGAGGGCGCGCGTTGCTGGCCGCCATGCTGTTGGTTCCGCCACTGCTTGCCGGCTGCACGAGTCTTGAGCCAGGACCAGGCAGAGGGTTGCTGGACCCGCCCCTGCGGGCGATCGGGCTGGCGCGCCATCATGCCGAACTGGCCCTGGGCCGCTACAGCCGCAACGCCGGGCCTGCGGCCGATGTGAGGTCCGATGCCGCGGCCAGTGTGCGCCGCGCCTGCAGCGGCGACCGGCCGGCGGTGACATGGCTCGGCCACTCCTCTGCCATCATCCATATCGGCGGGCGATGCATCCTCACCGACCCGGTGCTGGAGCCCAACCGCTCGCTAGCGAGCCCCCTGCCGAGAAGGCTGGTGGAAATTCCGTTCGGCGTCGAGGACCTGCCTCAGATCGACGCCATCATGCTTTCCCATGGAGACTATGATCACCTTCACATGCCGACGATCAGGGCGCTCACGCGCCGTTTTCCGGATGTGGTGGTGCTGCTCCCTCCGGGAGCGATCGGGCCCTTTGCGCAAATCCGCTTTCCGCGCATGGTGCGAGCCTCTCCGGGACAGTCGACTGAGATCCATGGCCTTACCATCACCGCCGAACGCGCCCATCATGCGACCAGGCGCAACCTGGCGGCGCTCAAGTCGGGCGAAGCCATTTCGTGGGTCTTGACTGACGGACGCAGGACGATTCTGTTCGTCGGCGACACGGGTTACGGACCTGCGTTCAGGGACATTTTCAGCTCGCACGGCGCAATCGATCTGCTGCTGGTGCCGATCGGCGCGCATGAACCCAGGGAACTGGTGGCCAAGGATCATGTCAATCCCGCGGAGGCCGTCCAGATAGCACTTGATGTGCAAGCGCGCCTGGCGATCGGCATTCATTGGGGCAGTTTTGCCCTCTCACCGGATCGCCCGGATGATACCGTACGCCGGTTCAGGCAGGCGGGCAGCAAGGCAGGGGTGACAACGCGCGTGCTGCCGATCGGCGGCAAGATTGCGGTTCCCTGATTGAAATTCACGTCCACCGGTGTAAACCCGGAGCCGACCTCCCCTCCTGCTCCGGAATTCCGTGATGAAAGCCATTCTCTACGAAGCCTTTTCGCAGCCGCCGAAGCTGGTCACGCTGCCGGATCCTGGCCCCGAGCCCCATGGCGTCGTGGTCCGGGTGGAGGCGACGGGCGTGTGCCGAAGCGACTGGCATGGCTGGGTGGGGCATGATCCGGACATCGCGCTGCCGCATGTGCCAGGCCATGAGCTTGCGGGCACGATCGAGGCGGTGGGCCGCGAGGTCAATCGGTTCAAGGTCGGTCAACGGGTGACGGTGCCGTTTGTCGGCGGCTGCGGGCACTGCCCGGAGTGCCATGCCGGGCACCAGCAGGTCTGCGACCACCAGTTTCAGCCCGGCTTCACCCATTGGGGCTCGTTTGCCGAGTTCGTGTCGATCCACCGGGCCGATCTCAACCTGGTGGCGCTGCCCGAGAGCCTGGATTTTGCCACCGCCGCGAGCCTGGGCTGCCGCTTCGTCACCTCGTTTCGCGCCGTGGTCGACCAGGGCCGGGTGTCGGCAGGGGAATGGGTGGCGGTGCATGGCTGCGGCGGGGTCGGACTGTCGGCGATCATGATCGCCGTGGCGTCGGGGGCCAATGTGGTGGCGGTCGATATTTCCGATGCGGCGCTGACGCTGGCGCGCCAGCTGGGGGCTGCGGCCGTGATCAATGGCCGGCAGGTCGAGGACGTCGCGGGTGCAGTGCGCGACGTCACCGGGGGCGGGGCGCATGTGTCGCTCGATGCGCTGGGGTCGGTGACGACTTGCGTGAATTCGATCAACGCGCTGCGCAAGCGCGGCCGGCATATCCAGGTCGGGCTGATGGCGGGCGACCACAGCCTGCCGCCGGTGCCGATGGGGCGGGTGATCAGCCATGAGCTGGAGATCCTGGGCAGCCACGGCATGCAGGCGCACCGCTATGGCGCGATGATGGCCATGATCGAGGCGGGAGCCCTGAAGCCCGAGCTTCTGGTGGGGCAGAGGATCACGCTTGAGCAATCGATCGATGCCCTGATGGGCATGGACCGGTTCGCGGGCGTCGGCGTGACGGTGGTGACGGAGTTCTGAGGCGCTTCTTCGGCAGGTTTGCTGTGGGTAGGGGTCTTGACCACAGCAGGACGCCAAAGATTGAGCCTGGCTGCAATCAACGGTAGACTGCCGGTGAAGGAGACCGTCGATGCCCAGATCCCTTGTCGTCATTGCTGCGATGCTGTGCGGTCTGGCTGCCGGAAGCGCGTCAGCAACCGAAGCCTCGGCCAAGTTCAGTTTCAAGCCGCTTGCCGTCGAAGGGCTGGTGCTGCGCGACCGGGTGGTGGTCGGGCCGGACTTTGCCGAAAAGCACAGGATCGAGGTGGCGGCGCCGTTCACATTCAAGGCTCCGCGGGTCGACGGGTTGCTGCGGGTGGCGAAATTTCCCGCCGAGCTCGGTCAGGCCTATATCAAGATCGTCTATGGCTCGACTGACGAGCAGTTCATGGAAAGCATCCAGTTCAACCCGTTTGCGCTCGACACCGGGCCGATCGAGCAGCGCCGGCATCGGCTCGCCTCATTTCTGGAAAACACCGTCTGGGCGCAAATCACCGATGGCCAGGGCGAGCGCAAGATCGACGCTCTGCGTGGCCGGAAGATCGGCGCCTTCGAGGCCGTCGAGCTGATCGGCCGCTATGTCGACATCAAGGACAGCGGCAACGGCACGGTGCTGGCGCGCGTCGTGGCGCTGATGCGGGAGACCAGCCGCGACGGGCTGATCGCCACCATCAACATCGCAACGCGAATGGTGAAGGTGACCAATGACGCGGAGCTAGACGAGACCCTCAGCGCCGACATCCTGGGCAGCGTCGCGTTCGAGTAAGGCGCGAGATCAGGCAGCGACTTCGGCGTTGAGCCTGGCAAGTCCGGATTTCAGGGCCGCGATGCAGGCGGGGTCGAAGGCGGTGCCGGCGTCGGCGTCAAGGATGGCGAGCGCTTTTGCGATCGGCATGGCGGCGCGGTAGGGACGTTCGGCCGAGAGCGCGTCAAACACGTCGGCGACTGTGAGGATGCGCGCCTCCAGGTAGATCTCCGCACCCTTGAGCCCGTAGGGATAGCCCTTGCCGTCGATCCGCTCGTGGTGCGCGGCGGCGACCGGCGCGATGTCTTGAAAGGCGTGGACGCGCCTGAGGATGGCTTCGCTCTGGGCCGGGTGACGCCGGATCGAGGTCCACTCATCATCGTCGGGCTTGCCCGGCTTGTCGAGCACCTGGTTTGACACGCCGAGCTTGCCGAGATCATGCAGCAGGGCCGCGCGGCGGAGCCAGCGGCGGTGCGCCGGGCTGAGACCCATCTCCTCGGCGATCATGTCGGTGTAGAGCGTGACCCGGTTGGAATGGTCGGCGGTAAACGGGCTCTTGGCGTCGACCACATCGGAGAAGGCTGTGGCGATGTCATCGAGATAGTCTTCGTCAACAGGTTCGGACTGCAGCGCCGGCTTCATCGCAAAGACGCAGGATTCGATATCCGGCGATGTGAGCATGGCCCAGAATTCGGGATCGGCCTGAGCGGTGACGAAGGCCGAGACCAAAGCCGGGTCGAACCACGCGCCGGAGCGCGCCTCGATCTCGCTGAGCGCGGCCTCGGCGCCGTTTTCGGTGTGGAAGACATCGATCACCTGGGCCATCAGCGTGATGCGCGCGATCAGCGGGATCTGGTCGCCCTTCAGGCCTTCGGGCTTGCCGGAGCCGTCCCAGTGTTCGTCGAGCGAGCGGATGCCGTCCTGCACGGCGTCGGAGAAGCGCATCTGCGCGGCGATGTCGGCGCCGCGATGGCAGCGGGTCTCGATCAGGCTGCGCGAGATCTCGCCGCCATTCTGCAGTATGTTGACGATGGCGCGGATGCGCTCGGAGAGACCGGATTCGAGCCCGGTTTTCCTGAACACGAAGCGCAGCGCCGAAGACAGGCTGCCGTCGATGGTCTTGAAATCACGCTTGAAGGAGATGTCGTCGGCGAGATAGAGCTCGCAGATCCGCGCGGCGTTGCTGGAGCAGCCGAGGTCCTTGAGCAGCAGCGTGTAGTACAGGTCCTTGAGCACGTCATCGGGCAAGGCCAGCACCTCGCCGATGCGGGTGCCGATCCAGGCGCAGCGGATGCAATGGCCCTCGGGCTGTCCCTCGGTCATGTCGAGCGCATAGCTGAGCGCCCCCAGCAAATCGGCGAGCTTGAAGGACGGCGGGCGCTCGGGTTTGGCGAGGGTCAGATAGAGGCTTGAACTCATGGGGGCGGCTCCGGTGTGCCGGACCGGTGTAACAGCCGGGGCTTAAGAAGGGTTTACCGGGCGGGGACGGGTGTCCCTGAGGGACAGCTGCGGATAGGGGGATGAACCGGACCAAGGCCCCTCAGGCCGCCACCCGTGGGCCGGTCCCGCGCATCTGCGGAATCGGTCGTTTGGCGGGGCAGTAGATCCTCGCCACTAGGGCGAGGATAACGGCGGGAGGGGAGTGAATGACGGCCGAAGGGGCCGTGGACGGCAACAAGTGTTGTCCGACAGGCTTGCCAACCCCCGCCGAATTGTCATAATTCCGCTTTCGCTTTGTCATCCTGCCCTTACGTTTCGCCGTCCTGCCCCCACGTTTCGTCATCCTAGGGCTTGTCCCTAGGATCCACCGCCGGCGGCCCCACAACAGGCGGTCCAGTGTAAAACCCGAGGGGCCGGTCGATGCTCTCAGACATCGCTTCGCTCTTCCTGGACAGGCCCGTGCATAACGGCGGAGAGATTGGCTGACGGCTGTGAGGACGGGTCGTGGACGACGGCGGCAGGCTTGCATGGCAGCGGTGTGGCGGAGGAACGTCGTCGGCTGGAGTGTACCAGCCAACGCGGGCCGACGCGCCCCTGCCGACTTGACGGCCTAATGAAACCGGCCTATCCCTCATGTGGGAATTTTTCTCATATAGGGAATTATTGATGCAGACGACGCTGAATGACCGGCTGGCGGAGCGGCTCAGGCAGATCCGGACCTCGCGGGGATGGTCGCTGGAGGTGCTGGCGGAAAAGAGTTCGGTCAGCCGCTCGACGCTGTCGCGCATCGAGAACGCCGAGGTGAGCCCGACGGCGGAGACGCTTGGCAGCCTGTCGAGCGTTTACCAGATGAGCATCTCGCAATTGCTGGCGCCGATCGAGACGCCGTTCACGCCGCTGGTGCGCCGCGCCGAACAGAGCCAATGGAGCGACGCCGACAACGGCTTCATCCGCCGGATCGTGTCGCCGCCCAGCGGCGGGCTGTCGGCGGAAGTGGTGCAGTGTGAGCTTGCCGCCCACCAGCGGATTTCCTACGCGGCGCCGTCGGTGGCGGGCCATGAGCATCATCTGGTGCTCCTGAGCGGTATCCTGGCGGTGACGCTCGGAGACGAGACACGGGTGCTCGAGGCGGGCGATTGCCTGCGCTATCAGCTCTTTGGCCCGTCGCGCTTCCAGACCGGGGACCAGCCGGCATCCTATCTGATCGTTCTCGTGTGAGGCCCCGATGACCCGCATTGCCATTCATGCCCTTGGCCCCGATGAACTGGACGCGCACGCCGAGGCGCTGGCCCAGATCATGGCCGACACTGTCGAGGAGGGGGCGGCGATCGGCTACATGCAGCCGTTTGCGCTGGCCGACGGACTGGCATTCTTTGCGACCCAGGTTTTTCCCGAGGTGCGCGCCGGCCGGCGAAGGCTGTTGATGGCCCGGCTTGACGGCGCGGCTGCAGGGTCAGTGCAGCTGATCACGTCGCTGCCGCCCAACCAGCCGCACCGCTGCGAGGTGGCCAAGATGATGGTGGCGCCGGCGGCGCGGCGGAACGGCATCGGCCGGGCGCTGATGCAGGCGCTGGACACGCAGGCGCGGGCGGCGGGCAAGAGCCTGATCACGCTCGACACCCGCACCGGCGATCATGCCGAACCGCTCTACCGCGCGGCGGGATTCGAGATCGCCGGCGTGATCCCCGGATTTGCCCGCGACCCCGATGGCAAGGCGCTGCACGCGACGACCTATATGTACAAGAAGCTTTAGGTTTCGGGGCGGCTTCGACCCTCCTGGCCGCGGATCCTCTCCGCGCGGCGGATTGACGTCACCCAGTTGCCGGGCCGCCGAGGATCGCATGGGCAATCGGCGCTGTCGCGTCATCATCCGGCAGCGAATGGTCGGCCTGAACGGGCTCGCGATTTGCCTCAAGCAGCTTGCGAATGGTGACGAGGCCGGGCAAGGCGTCGGTCATGGTCTGGCGATCCTGGTCGCTCAGGATATGGTTGAAGGTGCGCGCTGCGGCATTGATCGCCTCTTCGCAAAAGGCACGCCCGGCGGCGGTGAGAAAGACCTGCTTGGAGCGGGCGTCGATCTCGCAGGGCCTGGTTTCGATGAAGCCGCGCTTTTCCAGCACCTGGATCGAATGGCTGATCGTCGCCTTGGACACGTTCATGGCGCCGGCGAGGCTGAGCGGCGTGACGCCGTCACCCGCCCGGACCAGGTGCAGGACGATGGCGAAATGCGACGGATGGACGCCGTCGGGCAGCATCTTGCCAACCAGCGTCGTGCAAAGCTGGTCGATCTTGCTGATCTCGTTGAAAAAGATGTAGCCGTCGCCTGGCTTGTACAGGGCGTTCATTCCGTCACCTCTTGTCACAATCATCCCGGATCAGCCTTGAAGTCAGACCAATCGGACCGTCAGTGCCGCGGCGGGACCTTCCCCTATTTGGGCTCTCCCTCCCGCCAACGCAAGCGGGGATGGGCAATATTCAACGCTTGCGGCCGGTTCACGGACTGCAAAAGGCAAGGCGCGCGCGCCGGGAAAACACTCACGCCGGCGCAGGCGCCGGGATCATGCGAGGCGCGCCTCGGGCCTGCAGAGGAGCGTCGTCCAGCCCGCGAAATGGCCGTGGCGCACGGCTTCGCTCATGGGCTTGACCTGGTGCAGGATCAACCCGATAAGGCCGGACAGCAAACACGGAAATGCCTGGACGAATCCCGGCACTTGAAGCGCGCGCGTATCGCGCGCGACAAGGCTTTGTATCCATGCATGCATGCTGTCGCTCAATTGTATCCATCAGAGCGCGACGAACTAGTGACCCGGCTTGATGAAGATGCCGTTCTGCAGCTCGGTCACGGCCTGGATCAGCTCGGCGCGGGTGTTCATGACGATCGGGCCGTGCCAGGCCACGGGCTCCTTGATCGGCTTGCCGGAGACCAGCAGGAAGCGGATGCCTTCGTCGCCGGCCTGCACGGTGATCTCGTCGCCGGTGTCGAAGACCACAAGCGTGCGGTCGCCCGACATGTCGCGGATCTGGATCTCCTCGCCCTCGACTTCCTTTTCGACCAGCACGCCGAAGGGCTTGGAGGCATCGCGGAAGGTGCCGGAGCCTGCAAATATATAGGCAAATGCCGAGCGGTAGGCGTCGACCTTGAAGGTCTTCTTCTTGCCCGGCGGCACAGAGATGTCGACATAGGACGGCTCGGCGGCGATGCCGTCGACCGGGCCGCGCTTGCCCCAGAACTCGCCGCAGATGATGCGCGCGGCAGTACCGTCATCGTCGATCTCGACCGGGATGTCGGCGGCGGTGACGTCCTGATAGCACGGCGCGGTCATCTTCATCGAGGACGGCAAATTGGCCCAGAGCTGGAAGCCGTGCATCTTGCCGGCGAAATCGCCCTTGGGCATTTCCTGGTGCATGATGCCGCGGCCGGCGGTCATCCACTGCACGTCGCCCGCGCCCAGCGTGCCGGTGTTGCCCAGGCTGTCGCCATGCTCGACGGTGCCGGCCAGCACATAGGTGATGGTCTCGATGCCGCGGTGCGGATGCCAGGGAAAGCCCTTGAGATATTTCTCGGGGCTCGAATTGCGGAAATCATCAAACAGCAGGAACGGATCGGTGAGCGACGGATCGTCGAAGCCGAAGGCGCGCTTGAGATGGACGCCCGCACCTTCGAGATGCGGGACGGCGGTGGATTCGTGACGGACAGGCCTGATGGACATACGGGTCTCCTCAGTGTCGGCCGGCGACAGGGACCGGCAATGGCTGCATTGACGTCAATGTAGCGGGCGGGCGGGGATGTTATAAGAGGCCGCAGGGAAACGGATTGTTCAATTTTGCGAGGTCCTGCCGGCGTGGCCCGGCGGGGGCAGTGAACTGTCGGAACCCAGAGGGGTGGAATGCGTTGTCCTGTCATCATGACAAAGGAGATGCAGATGGCCATCAAGATCGATTCAAAACTGGAAACGGATATGACACCTGAACAGGTCTCCGAGCACCAGACTCTGACGCAGGAGGAGAAACTCAACCGCCTCAGCGACATGAAGTTCGAGCTGGAACGCCAGACGGGGCGCGGAACCGCCGATCTCGACCAGGTCGAAGCGCGCATGGCCTCGATCAATCTGGCGCTGGCGCGGGCGAAGGGAAAGTAGCGCCAGGGCTCAGCCCGCAGTGCCGCGCCCCAGCGCCGAGAGCGGAATGGCGGTGGTTTCCTTGATCTCCTCCATCACGAAGGAGGCGGAGACATCGGCCAGCCGCACCCTGGCGATCAGTCTCTGGTAGAGCCTGTCATAGGCCTTGACGTCATGGACGCGGGCACGGAGCACGTAATCGAGATCACCCGAGGTGCGGTAGACGCCGACGATCTCGGGAAAGCCCGCGACCGCCTCGCGAAAGGTCCTGAGCCAGTCGGCATCGTGGCTGGCGGCGCGGACAAAGATGAACACCGACAGACCGCATCCGGCAGCCTCGGCGTCGAGGATGGCGACGCGATCCTTGATCAGGCCGCGCTCCTCAAGCAGCTTGACGCGCCGCCAGCAGGCGTTGCGCGACAGGTGAACGCGTACCGACAGCACATCGACAGACAGGGTGCCATCGCGCTGCAATTGACCGAGGATTCGGACATCCATGTCGTCTATCTGGTGCATACGGTATATATATCCCAATATTTTAGGTAATCAAAGGATATTCGGGACATTTCTCCCTCGGAATCGGGCTACCCTCACACAATCAAATCACAATGAAGCAAATCACAAAGAGGGACGCCCGCCCATGCCCACCAAGCAGATCGCCCGCCTGTTCACCGACCATCCGCAATCGGTTGACGAGACCTATTTCGAGCATCTGGTGTTTGCCGGAAAGTTCTCGGGCAAGCTGTTTGCCGCGGGTTTCTGCGCGCTGGTTCATGCCGTGCTGCCGTTTACCTTTGAGAAAACCGCAAGCCGTATGATCAACGAGATGCATCACCGGATGCACAACCGGAGCAAATAGCGCCAACATGTGCCGCTGGGCCGCCTATCGTGGAACACCCATCCCGCTCGAGCAGATCGTCTCGGCGCCGGGCCATTCGCTGATCGAACAATCGCACCGGGCGACCGAGGCCAAGACCGCCACCAATGGCGACGGCTTCGGCATCGCCTGGTATGGCGAGCACCCCGAGCCGGGTCTCTACCGTGACGTGCTGCCGGCATGGTCGGACTGCAATCTCAAATCGCTGGCGCGGCAGATTCGCTCGCCGCTGTTTCTCGCCCATGTGCGCGCCTCCACCGGCGGCGCCACCAGCCGCGACAATTGCCACCCCTTCGTGCACGGCACCTGGTCGTTCATGCACAATGGCCAGATCGCCGGCTTCGAGCAGATCAGGCGGCCGATGGAGGCCGCGCTGTCGGACAGGCTCTACCAGGCCCGGCACGGCACCACGGATTCGGAACTCCTGTTCCTGCTGGCGATCGAATTCGGGCTCGAGACCGATCCGGCCGGCGCCTTTGCCGCGGCGATCCGCTTCGCGCTGGCCGAATCGGCGCGCGCCGGCCTGCGCGAACTGATCCGCTTCACCGCCGCCTTTTCCGATGGCGAGACGCTCCATGCGATCCGCTACGCCACCGATGCCTACGCGCCGACGCTCTACTCCGCGCCAATGTCGGGCGGCACCGGCCATTGCCTTGTGTCCGAACCGTTCCACGGCACCGACACCAAGTGGCACGAGATTCCGGCAGGCAGTTTCGTCACGCTGAGGGCGGACGGGATTTCGTCCGCCCGGTTTGCGCCGGTGCAGGTTGAGCGGGTGGAGATTGCCGAGGTGGCATGAGGGATGGGCCTGTCAGCATGAGTTCGCGAAATTGAGTGGCGGCTGCGCGTAGCCCTCTTCGGGTCGACGGGAGAGTATCGGAACTCCGCCCATTTCGGATTCTGGTTGCCATCTCAAATGAATTCCGCTTTGCGCCAACTGCGGACTTCGGCGAAGATTTAAGCATGACTACCCTTCAATGTGCCTTTGTTGCCCGGGAGAAACCGTCCTGACCAACCATTGGGGAGCCACACTGATGGCGGCATCTCCGACTGCATGGCCGCCTGTCGGGCGACACGGTGGCAGCATTCGAAGCCAAGGGCCACACAATCCCGGTCAAGAGCGTGATGGGCTCAAGACCCAGTCGATCCATCTCGATGCGCACAAGGGCCTGCTGCTGGGGCCTGCTGCTGGGGCCTGCTGCTGGGGCCTGCTGCTGGGGGCATCTGGCCCAAGGCGGACGGGTTCGGCGACTGTAGGGTATTGAGCACCGACGGAGGTGCTGCGTGATGGCGGCTACCAGCTATTCCGGCAACGCCGCTTGTAACGCCCAGAGCATAGCGTTTAATAACCTGACAAGCGAAACGGAGCCCCGATAATGAAACGGCTCCAGTCCCCAATCTTTTGTGCGACGGATCCTGACAAGAATGAAACTGCTGAGCTACAACATTCAGGCTTGCATCGGGAGCCGGCACTATAGCGATTACCTTTTCGGAATAAGAAAACAAATTGCCCACAGCCCGGCAAAAGACAGGACGTTGAAAAAGATTGGCCGCTTTATTTCCGGCTTCGATATTGTCTGCCTGCAGGAACTGGATTTGGGCGGACGGCGGGGCGGCTTTTCATCACAATACGACGCGTTGAAGAACATATCCGGCTTCCCGTTTGGCGCATCACAGACCACAAGGGTGATCCCCGGCATCTCTCAACACGGGAATGCGATTTTTTCGCGCTATCCGATTGACGAGGTTGAAGAATACCGGTTGCCTGGAAGAATGAGAGGCCGCGGTCTGCTGGTCTGCACGATACAGGGCCATACAATTGCGAACACGCATCTGAGCCTCTATGCCAAGATGCAGGTCAGACAATTGGAACTGATCAGGGAAGTACTGCATGGGCGGCCAAAGACGATCCTGGCAGGCGATTTCAATTGCCGCTCAACCCGCCCCTGGATACAGGATTTCGCCAATATGTCCGAAATGAATTTGATTACCGGGAATTCGACGAACACCTACCCTTCCTGGAAACCCAATTCCGATATTGATCACATCTTTGCTTCAAGGTCGATCTCCTATCGAAAGGCCGAGGTTCTGAACGTTCGGCTATCCGATCACCTGCCTGTACAGACAGAATTCGAATTGTTGCAACAGTAGATACATCTTTCCAGCAGGTCTGATTACAACAGTGGTGATGCGAGACGCGCCAGATTGACCATCAATCTGAACAGAAGCGGGCGACCGGCAAGATGGCCAGCCGCCATCGGTTCACTACGCTCAAAATCTCGCTCCAACATTGATTTTATTTTTCGCGCGAATTCCTTGTCCAGGACAAGCAAGCCGGCTTCAAAGTTGAGGCGAAACGAACGGTTGTCCATGTTTCCTGAGCCTACGTAAGAAAACCGGTCGTCGATCAGCATGACTTTCTGGTGCATGAAGCCAGGTTTGTATCGATCGACCTTCGCCCCATTGGACAGTGCGCGGTCGATCCAGGCATGGACAGCCAGTCCGACGATCCAGTGATCGCTGGTTTCCGGCACCAGCAACCGAACCTCGACCCCTCGCATCACTGCCAGATGGAGGGCGGTTATCACCTCCTCATCCGGCACAAAATAGGGGGTCGCAATCCAGATTGAATCCTGTGCGGCATTTATCGCCTGAACAACAAACAGTTTGAACGTGTCATCCTTGTCCGCAGGACCTGTGGCCAGAAACAGGGCGGTTTTTGCATCATCCTGTATGGTGGGGATCGACCAATCGAGCTCAAACTGCTCGCCAGTTGCCCAATGCCAGTCTTCCAGAAAGGAAAATTGTGCCGCTTTTACAGTCGGGCCCGTAAACCGAAGGCAGGTGTCCCGCCATGTTCGCTGCCCTTTTGATTTGCCAAGATACTCGTCACCAATGTTCAGCCCTCCGGTGAACCCGATTTGAGTGTCAAACACCGCAATTTTCCGGTGGTTCCTGAAATTAATCTGGAACCGCTTCCCCATCCTCGTCGCACTTCCAAATGGCGAAACGGATATCCCGGCGCTTCTGAGCCTCGAAAAATACGCCTCAGGCGTCCTGTTGCAACCTATCTCGTCATAAAGCAGCCTCACTTGAACGCCGCGCTGTGCGGCACTGATCAGGTGTCGAGCAAATTCCCGGCCCACATCATCATCATTTATGATGTAGAACTGCATCAGTATGCTTCGTTCAGAGCGATCTATTGATTGAAAAATTGCCGCATAGGTTTCTTCTGCATCAATCAAGAGATCCGTTTCATTGCCTCTTGTGAACGGAAACCGGGCAAGTTTTTCAATGACCTGCATTGCTCCCAGCTCTGTTCTTGAAAGACGCAGAGTGTCTGGAAGCAAATCCTGGTTGATTGCTGTCTTCGCCAATTGCGTTCGAAATTTCCTGACGTAACCGCTGAACCGCCATCCGCCGAAGATCATAAAAAGAGGGACAGATAGGAACGGCATCGCGACCAGAGCGACGGCCCAGGCCACGGCCCCCTGACTGCTGCGCTCTTGTGAAATTGCAACAAGCGCAAAGACCACGCCAACGGCATAGACCAGCGGAACCACAACCAATGAAAGGATATTCAAGCTGATCGCCATGCTCTTGCTCTACCAAATCCTCTCGTTGCAGCACAGCTGTCTTTTAGAGAGGTTCCAGGCAAACCCCTGCGGTGCTGGGCGGATTCGCCATGTCGCAAACGGCTGTGTGCCTGTGTTTGGAATACGCGCGCTTCTGGCTTGTGCCTATGGCGAACTTCCGCTTCCGCCCATTCTTGCCGTCTATCGCGACCAGCTTAGCGATCACTCTGCCCGCATCGCGGACTTTCGCAATTCCCGGAGGATCGGCTAGGTCTTGGCTGGCACAAGCTCCGCAATCCTCGCCGCCAGCCTTTCAGCCACCTCGCCCTTCGAAAGATCCGGCCAGTCCTCGACGCCATGCTTCGAGACGATGCGGACGCGGTTGCGGTCGCCGCCCATGATGCCGGTGGCATGGGAGACATCGTTGGCAACGATGAAATCGGCGCCCTTGCGGGCGAGCTTTCCTTGGGCGTTGGCGATCACATTCGCCGTTTCGGCGGCGAAGCCGACCACGAGATGCGGACGGTTCTGGTGATGGCCGATGGTCCTGAGGATGTCGGGGTTTTCAGTAAGTTCCAGCGGTGCAGGCCCCTCGCCCTCTTTCTTCTTGATCTTGTCGCCGGCGGCGGTGGCGACGCGCCAGTCGGCGACGGCGGCGACGAAGACGGCGATGTCGGCGGGCAGCGCCGAGGTCACGGCGTCGAGCATGTTGGCGGCGCTTTCGACCCGGACGACGCTGACGCCGGCGGGATCGGGGATCGTTACCGGGCCGGAGACCAGCGTGACCGAGGCGCCGAGCCGGGCAAGGGCCGCGGCGATGGCGTGGCCCTGCTTGCCGGACGAGCGGTTGGCGATGTAGCGCACCGGGTCGATCGGCTCGTGCGTGGGGCCGGAGGTGACGATGGCGGTCTTGCCGGCGAGCGGCTTGGGTGCGGTGTCGAGCAGCGCCTCGATCGCGGCCAGGATCTCCAGCGGCTCGGCCATGCGGCCTTCGCCGGATTCGCCGGATTCGGCCATTTCGCCTGACCTCGGGCCGATGAAACGGATGCCGTCCTTGCGCAGCGTCTCGACATTGCGGCTTGTGGCGGGGTGGGACCACATCGCCGGGTTCATGGCGGGGGCCATCAGCACCGGCTGGTTGGTGGCGAGCAGTATGGTGGAGGCGAGGTCGTTGGCGAGACCATGGGCCAGTTTCGCCATCAGGTCGGCGGTGGCGGGCGCGACGCAGACGAGATCGCAGTCGCGCGCCAGCCTGATGTGGCCGACATCCTGCTCGTCCTCGCGCGAGAACAGGTCGGTGTAGACATGGTCATGGGCGAGCGCGCCGACGGCGAGCGGCGTGACGAACTGCTGCGCGGCGGCGGTCATCACCGGCCGCACGGAAGCGCCGCGCTCGCGCAGGCGGCGGATCAGGTCGAGGGATTTGTAAGCTGCGATGCCGCCCGAGATGATCAAGAGGATGCGTTTGCCGGCGAGTGTCATGACGCGGGGTCCCATGGGTTGATGAGGGTGACGCCGCAGCCTTCGAAATCGCGGACATTGCGGGTGGCGATCGGCAGGCCGCGTCTCAGCGCGATGGCGGCGATCTGGGCGTCAACGCCAACGAGACGTCGGCCCATGCGCTCTCGCTGGCTGACAATTTCCGCGTAGAAAGCAGTGTCCGCATTCTCGAAAGGCAAGATGCGGCCCTGCTCGTAAGGGACGAGAAAGTTCTTCAAGAAAGTCTCAAGAATTGACTTCGTTCGGCCGTCCGGAAGACGTGCTATTCCCAGCTGTATCTCGGCTTTGACGATGGCCGGAACATAGAGCCCATCTTCGGGCACGGAACTGAACCAGTCGACCACTGTCCTCGACGGTTTAACCGCTACAAACTCCGAAATTACATTCGTATCAAGGATCATTGAGTATCTTGCCAATCGGCAAACACTTCACGTTCCCCAGCCAGTTCGGTACGCTCTGGGATTTCCAAATCTGCGGTCCCGTATTTCTCGCGTAATCTGGAGACCCTGTCCCACAGACTTTCCTTGACCTCAGCAGACCCGGAAAGACCGGTGCGCAACAGCACCCGCGCCTCTTCCTCCATGGACACGCCATGGCGGGCGGCGCGTTCGCGCAGCGCCTGTTTGACGGAATCGTCGAGATTGCGGATGGTCAGCGTCGCCATGGTGCGCCTCCTTGCCGTCGGGTTTGATCGTGATTGCAATGTAGTCATTGCATGCACTGCAGTCAAACGCGGCTGGGCGGCGGGGCGCGACAGGGGCTGTCTTCCGAAGCCGGCAGACAACCCGGCGCGAGCCGGGTTGTCCAGGTCTTGGGCGGTCAGGCCGCCTTGACGATGTCGACGATTTCGATCTCGAAGACCAGGTCCTGGCCCGCCAGCGGATGGTTGGCGTCGACGGTGACCCGCTGGTCGTCCAGCGCGGTGACGACGAGGGCCACCTGCCCGCCATCGGGCGTGCGGGCCTGCAGCTGCATGCCTTCCTGCGGCTCGATTTCCGGCGGCAGGGCATCCCGCGGGATCTGCTGGACCTTGGCGGCGTCATGGACGCCGTAGGCTTCCTGGGCGGGAACGGTGACGGTCTGCTTGTCGCCGACCTTCATGCCCTCGACCTCGCGGTCAAGACCGCTGATGATCTGGCCGGCGCCGACCTGGAACTCAAGCGGCTCGCGTCCCTCGGAACTGTCGAACTTGGTGCCGTCTGTCAGTTTGCCGGTGTAGTTGATCCGCACGGTGTCGCCGGATTTGGCCTCGCTCATATGTCTATCCAATGCTTGTGTCTGTCCCGGCGCGTCCGTGTGAACGGATATCGTGCGCGTTGCATTGCGCAGCCGGGTGTCCTGCCCTGACGGCGCAGATGCTGCCGCCGGCGAATGTTGGACCGATGCGCGATGTCCGGTCCAATAGCCTATTTTGCGGGAAACCGGCTTGAATTGCAAATCCGGCGCGGTGCGACGGCTTGCCGTCCTGACGGTTCGGGGTCGGCGGCGCTCACCTGAGCCGCTTGGCATGGGTCGCATCGATCTCGTCGATCGGGTGGAAGCCCAGGTGCTCGTAGAAGCTCCGCGACGCAGGCGTGGCGCGCAGGCGGATTCGCGGGAACCAGATCGAGGCGCCATCGAGCGCCCGGGCCACCAGCGCCTTGGCGACGCCCGCCTGGCGATGGCCGCGATCAACATAGAGATGGCGCAGGCGGCCGACAGTCTCGTCGGTGAACGGATCGCGGCACAGGCCGCAGAAGCCGATCGGCCGGTCGTCCTCGAAGGCGCCGATCAGCCGGGCGCCCGGGCCGTCAAAGCGGTTCTCGCCCAACCGCCAGTCCTGAAGCATGCGCTCGACAAAGGGATAGCCGTCTTCCCAGGCCTCGTCGGCCAGGGGGTGCATGTCGATGTCGTCGAGAGAGATCGGGCGGTACGAAACCATCCCTACCATATGGGGTGGAACGCAAGCGCGATCCAGACCATGGCCGCAGCTATTATCCACAAGGCCACACGGCCCGAGCGGGTGTGGCGGGCTTCGGCCTTGCCGATGGCCTCGGAAGTGGCCTCGTCAAAGCGCAGGCCGTGCTCGGCCATATCGCCGAGTTCCGTGGCGAAGCGCTCGGTGCGGTCGGCGAGATCGGGCAGGCGTTCGGCCAGCCGCATCGCCGCGATGGCGCCGGCCTTGAGGTCGCCGGCGATGCGCTTGGGGCCGAGATTGTCGCGGATCCAGCTGCCGACCACCGGTTCGGCCGCCTTCCACATGTTGAACTTCGGATTGAGCGTGCGGGCGACGCCCTCGACCACGACCATGGTCTTCTGCAGCATGACCAGTTCGGGCCGTGTCTGCATGTCGAACAGCTCGGTGACCTCGAACAGCAGCGTCAGCAGCCGCGCCATGGAGATGGTCTCGGCCGGCTGGCCGTGGATCGGCTCGCCAATGGCGCGGATGGCCTGGGCAAAGCTTGCCGGATCATGCCGGGCCGGCACATAGCCCGCCTCGAAATGCACATCGGCGACGCGGCGATAGTCGCGGGTGATGAAGCCATAGAGGATTTCGGCGAGGAAACGGCGTTCGCTCTTTCCCATGCGGCCGACAATGCCCATGTCGACGGCGACCACCATGCCAGCCGGGTCGACGAAGAGATTGCCCTGGTGCATGTCGGCATGGAAGAAGCCGTCGCGCAGGGTGTGGCGCAGGAACGACTGGATCAGCATGTCGGCAAGCAGATCGAGATCATGGCCGGCGGCGCGCAGGCCGTCGACATCGCTCATCTTGATGCCGTCGATCCATTCCATGGTGACGACGTCACGGCCGGTGCGCTCCCAGTCGACGCCAGGCACGCGGAAGCCCGGATCGTCCCTGGTGTTCTCGGCCATTTCCGACAGGGCCGCGGCCTCGAGCCGGAGGTCCATTTCCAGCCTGGTGGTCTGCTCCAGCGTCTTGGTGATCTCGACCGGGCGGAGACGGCGCGAGGCGGGAATGAAGCGCTCCTGAAGCTCCGAGATCAGATAGAAGACTTCGAGATCCTGCCTGAAGCGCTGGCGCACGCCGGGGCGTATGACCTTGACGGCAACCTTGCGGGGGCCGTTCTCATCGATGATCTCGGCCGGATGCACCTGGGCGATGGAGGCGGCGGCGACGGGGGGATCGAAGCGCGAGAACAGTTCGGCCATCGGCCGCCCGATCGAGGCTTCGATCTCGGCTCTGGCCAGCGATTCGGGGAAGGTCGACATGCGGTCCTGCAGGCCCGACAGATCCCTGGCGATCTCCACGCCGACCACATCGGGGCGGGTGGCGAGGAACTGGCCGAGCTTGACCCAGGAGGGACCGAGCCGGTCGACCGCGCGGGCGAGCCTGTCGGGGCGCTCGACGTGCTTGGCGCGGCGCTTGGCGATCAGCCCGGCGCAGCGGTGGGCGAAGCGAAGCGGACCGCTGAGTTCGTCGGCTGGCAGCGAGGCGACCACGCCTTCGCGCACAAGGATGAAGCCCGCCCGCATCAGGCGCAGATAGGAGACGAGACTTGCCATGCTGCTCAGATCTTCCAGGCCGAATGCAGCGCCGCGATGCCGCCGGTGTAATTGGTGTAGCTGACGCGCGAGAACCCGGCGCGCCCGATCATCGCGGCGAAATCGCGCTGGCGCGGGAACTTGCGGATCGATTCGACCAGGTAGCGGTAGGGTTCAGCCTCGCCGGCAATGGCCTTGCCAACCGCCGGAATGCCGTTGAACGACCAGGCGTCGTAGACCTTGTCAAGGATGGGCATCTCGACCTCGGAGAATTCGAGGCACAGAAACCGGCCACCGCGGCGGAGCACGCGATAGGCCTCGCTCAGCGCCTTGTCTATGTCGGGCACGTTGCGAATGCCGAAGGCGATGGTGTAGGCGTCGAATGTGTTGTCGTCGAAGGGCAGTTCCTCGGCATTGGCCTCTACGAAATCGAGATTTTCCGTGTAGCCCTTCTTTGCGGCGCGCTCGGCGCCGACGCCGAGCATCGAGCCGTTGATGTCGAGCACCGTGCCGGTGGCCTGGCGGTCGGAAGCGGCGACGATGCGGAAGGCGATGTCGCCGGTGCCGCCGGCCACGTCGAGAAAGCGGAAACCCGGGCGGCGCGGCGGATTGAGGCTCGCGACAGCCGCGTCCTTCCAGATCCGGTGCATGCCCGCCGACATGACGTCGTTCATGATGTCGTAGCGCCTGGCGACCTTGTGGAAGACGTCATTGACCAGGACCTGCTTCTCGCCATCGGCGACGGTGCGAAAGCCATAGCTGGTCTGCATTCCGCCATCGGTGGATACGCGCTGTTGTGACATCTTGTGTTCCTGCATTTTTCCAGACGATTGTCGGCCCGTGCCCGCCGTCCATACCGGATCCCGGTGGGGGACCCATCATGTTCGGTCTTGACCATAGCGGATCGGGCCGCTCCGCGCTATCTAGGCGCAACCGCCCGGCCTGCGGCAAAGCGCACCGCCTTATAGGACAGGCATCGAGATATTGCCACCGGCGTCGCGTGCAAGCCGCCAGGGCCGACTGCCAGGAGACCGCATGCCCGAATTGCCAGAAGTTGAAACCGTGCGCCGCGGCCTTGAGCCGGTGATGGAGGGCGCGCGCTTTACCCGCGTCGAGCAGCGCCGCGCCGATCTCCGCTTTGTCTTTCCCGACGGGTTTGCAGGTCGGCTCGAAGGCAGGCGGGTGACGTCGCTGGGGCGGCGGGCCAAGTATCTGCTGGCTGACCTCGACGACGGCATGGTGCTGATCTGCCACCTGGGCATGTCCGGATCGTTCAGGATCGAGGCCGAAGGGGAAGGAACGCTGAAGCCAGGGGTGTTTCACCATGCCCGCTCCAAGGACGACCGGCACGACCATGTGGTGTTTCACCTGGAGGGCCCGGCGGGCCTCGCCCGGGTGATCTACAACGACCCGCGGAGGTTCGGCTACATGGACCTGATTGCCCGTGCCCGGCTTGGCGAGCACCCCTGGTTCCGGAGCCTGGGCGTGGAGCCGACCGGCAACAGCCTGGACGCCGGCGACCTGGCGCAGCGGCTCACAGGAAAGACGGCGCCGCTGAAGGCGGCACTGCTCGACCAGCGCATCATCGCGGGGCTTGGCAACATCTATGTCTGCGAGGCGATGTGGCGGGCCGGGTTGTCGCCGCTCAAGCCGGCGGGTCGGCTGGTGGGCCGGACAGGCAAGCCGAAGGCGGCGCTCGCGCAGTTGACGGAGGCGATCCGCGCGGTGATCAGCGAGGCGATCGCCGCCGGCGGTTCCTCGCTCAGGGACCATATCCGCACCGACGGGACGCTCGGCTATTTCCAGCACGGATTTTCGGTCTATGACCGCGAGGGAAAGGCTTGCCCCCGCCCCGGCTGTGGCGATACGGTCCGCCGCATAGTGCAGAGCGGACGGTCGACCTTTTATTGCCCGCGCTGCCAGAAGAATTGATCCGATCCGGGAACCCATCCTTGAGTGATGAGTTCCATTGGGTCCCAGACAGGAGAGAGGCGATGGCGCTCAAGACGCTGAAGACTGAGACACGCGGCCGGGTGGCCATCATCACGCTCAACCGACCCGATGCGCTCAATGCGCTGAATTCGGAACTGTTGAGCGAATTGCGCGAGACGCTGGCGCGCTATGGCGGCGACGACAAGATCGGCGCGATCGTGCTGACCGGATCCGAGAAGGCCTTCGCCGCCGGCGCCGACATCAAGGAAATGCAGTCCAAGGACTATGTCAGCGCCTATATGGAAGACTTCTTCGAAGGCTGGAGCGCCGTGGCCGGGACCCGCAAGCCGGTGATCGCCGCGGTGGCCGGCTATGCGCTGGGGGGCGGCTGCGAGCTTGCCATGATGTGCGACTTCATTATCGCCGCCGACACGGCGAAATTCGGCCAGCCGGAAATCACGCTGGGCGTCATCCCCGGCATGGGCGGCACCCAGCGGCTGACCCGCGCCATCGGCAAGGCCAAGGCGATGGATCTGTGCCTGACGGGCCGGATGATGGACGCCGAGGAAGCCGAGCGCTCGGGCCTCGTCGCCCGCGTCGTGCCGGCAGGGGACCTGCTCGCCACGGCCACCAAGGCCGCCGAGAAGATCGCCGGGTTCTCCATGCCGGTGGCGATGATGGTCAAGGAATCGGTCAACCGGGCCGACGAGATGACGCTCAGCGAGGGCCTGCGCTTCGAGCGGCGGCTGTTTCACTCGCTGTTTGCAACCGAGGACCAGAAGGAAGGCATGGGCGCCTTCGTCGACAAGCGCAAGGCGCAATTCAAGCACCGGTGACGAAATCCGCCGGCGGGCCAGGCGCAAAGCCGATTTTCGCGTTGACGCAAGCCGCGATACCCGGTATAGGCCCGCCATCGAATGGCAGCTTTCGGGCTCGCCGTGGTTTTCTCGCATTCCGTCTGTCGAAGCGACACCCCTCGCAAGAGGCGCTTTCCGGCCGGAACAGAGCATGTGACACTTGAGAGGCATTCATGGCCAATACAACTTCGGCGAAAAAAGCGACCCGCAAGATTGCTCGCCGCACTGACGTCAACAAGGCACGCCGGTCGCGTGTCCGCGGTTTCATCCGTCTCGTTGAGGAAGCAATCAGTTCCGGCGACCAGGCTGCTGCAGCTGCTGCACTGAAGGCTGCCCAACCGGAACTGATGCGCGCAACGAGCAAGGGCGTGGTTCACGCCAACACGGCCTCGCGGAAGATTTCCCGGCTGTCCAATCGGGTCAAGGCGCTGAGCGCCTGAACCTCTGAAAAATTCGTTTGACGGCTAAAGGCCCGGCTTGTCCGGGCCTTTTTTGTTTTGTCCCAATGGTTTGCGAGAAGCGCGGCGGAAGCTGCGCCGGAGTTTGTCACGGCTCCGTCACAGTCGCAGCTTTTTTCATTTTATCTCAATAGGTTACGAGAGGTCCCCGATTCTCTCACGCTCAAGCGAAGCTAATTTTCCGGGCAAGCTGTCAATGCCCTAAATTTAATATCCAAGACTTCCTCAGGGGTGCAAAAAAGCCCGAAGCCGCGAAAAGGCAATGAATCCAATCGACTGTTGAAAGCGCGCCCGAGAGGCTTTTTTCAACCTGTACGAGTCAAGCCCTTAAACGTTACTTTTTCGTAAATAAGCTGCTTGATCTGACCGTCCCATCCTGCCTAAATAACCCTCGACAAGGGGCACGGAACCAGACGGTTCCAGGGACGCTTGCTGCAATTTCAGCACGGGTTTTTCCATCCGCAACTTGGTGCGTGACATATCTGTCAGGCAAACTCTGAAATAAACCTTCGGTTGCAAGGGCGCTCTGCCGCCCTGCTGTGGGGCAGTGGCCGCCTGAACTCCTGTTCTGGCGGATCGGGGAAGATTTGTCCGCATCGGCGATACGAGGTCGCCGGAGGGACAGGCAAGGAGGAACAACAAGGCGGCGGGGCGGCTGCAAACGGACTGAAACAAAAAACGCGGAGACAATCCGCACCTAAGGCGGCCATCATGATGATGGCCTGAAATGCGGCAAAAAGGGCGACCAGCGGCGATGCAAACACAGATGATGACGGCGCGTAAAGCGGCACAATGGGGCGTAGAAGGCAGCGCCCAACCGCTCAGCGGCGATGTTTGCCCGACCACTGACAAAGGGGCGGACATGAACAAGAACAATCAGGCCTTCGATCGGGTGATGGCGCGTCTGAAGGCCCAGGTCGGGCCGGAGGTCTTCACGAGCTGGTTCGGGCGGCTCAAGCTTCAGTCGGCATCAAAGAGCGTCGTGCGCCTGTCGGTGCCGACGGCATTCCTGAGATCCTGGATCAACAACAAATATCTCGAGCAGATCAGCGCGCTGTTCGGCGAAGAGGACCCGGCCATCCTCAAGGTGGAGATCGTCGTTCGCTCCGCAAGCCGGGCCAACCCCCACATCGCTCCTGCCGAGGCCGACATTCCGGCACAGGCCAATCAGGCCCCGGCCGCGCCGCGCAAGGACCAGCCGCTGTCGGTCAAGGGTGTGGGCGCGCATCTGTCGGCCTTCAGCAAGGGACACCAGCCTGCCAATTCGGTGATCGGATCGCCGCTCGATCCGCGCTATACCTTCGACAGCTACGTCGAGGGCTCGTCCAACCGCGTGGCGCTGGCCGCGGCCAAGACCATCGCCGAGGCCGGAACCGGCGCCGTGCGTTTCAACCCGCTGTTCATCCATTCGAATGTCGGCCTGGGCAAGACCCATCTGCTGCAGGCGATCGCGGCGGCGGCAAGCCGGCACGCCCGCAACCCGCGCGTGGTCTACCTGACCGCGGAATATTTCATGTGGCGCTTCGCCACCGCCATCCGCGACAATGACGCGCTGTCGTTCAAGGAATCGCTGCGCAACATCGACCTGCTGGTCATCGACGACATGCAGTTCCTGCAGGGCAAGTCGATCCAGCACGAATTCTGCCATCTGCTCAACATGCTGCTGGATTCGGCCCGCCAGGTGGTTGTCGCCGCCGACCGTGCGCCGTGGGAGCTGGAATCGCTCGACCCCAGGGTCCGCTCGCGGCTGCAGGGCGGCGTCGCCATCGAGATCGAGGCGCCGGACTACGAGATGCGGCTGGAGATGCTCAAGCAGCGCATGGCCATCGCCCAGATCGAGGACGCCACGCTCGACATCAGCGAGGACATTCTCGCCCATGTGGCGCAGAACATCACCGCCAGCGGGCGCGAGCTCGAAGGCGCCTTCAACCAGCTGCTGTTCCGCCGCAGCTTCGAGCCAAACCTGACCCTCGAGCGGGTCGACCAGCTGCTCGGCCACCTGGTCAATGCAGGCGAGCCGAAGCGGGTGCGGATCGAGGACATCCAGCGGGTCGTCTCGCGGCACTACAATGTTTCGCGCCAGGAGCTTGTCTCCGACCGGCGCACCCGCGTCATCGTCAAGCCGCGGCAGATCGCCATGTATCTGGCCAAGACCATGACGCCGCGCTCGTTTCCCGAGATCGGCCGCAGGTTCGGCGGACGCGACCACACCACCGTGCTGCATGCGGTGCGGAAAATTGAAGGCCTGATCGGATCGGATACCAAACTCGGCCACGAGATCGAGCTGCTGAAGCGGCTGATCATCGAGTAAAGCCCGCTCCCATCCGATTATCCCCAGAATCCCGGTCCGGACCGAAAGGTCCGGGCCGGTTTTTGTTGCATATCAGGGGTATAATCTGCCATTTTGCACGCCCGGGCGCACCGCAAAGTGCGGCGCAACATCGCCCAGGCAGGGCATAAGCCTGACAAGACAGAATTTGAAAGGCCCTCGCGTTCCCGTCGGGCCCCAGCCAAGCGGTAATCAGATCATGCGTGTCACCCTCGAGCGTTCCAATCTCCTCAAGTCGCTGAACCACGTGCACCGCGTGGTCGAGCGCCGCAACACGATTCCGATCCTGTCGAACGTGCTGCTCAAGGCGGAGGGCGCTACGCTCGACATGAAGGCGACCGATCTTGATCTCGAGATCACCGAGGCGACGCCGGCGATGATAGAGCAGGCGGGCGCCACCACGGTGCCGGCGCATCTGCTCTATGACATCGTGCGCAAGCTCGGCGACGGGTCGGAAGTGCTGCTGGCCACCAACCCCGACGGCGCGTCGATGACGGTCGCCTCGGGACGATCGAAATTCACGCTGCAGTGCCTGCCGGAATCGGATTTTCCGGATCTCACCGCCGGCGCCTTCACCCACACGTTCCGCCTGCCCGCGACCCAGCTCAAGATGCTGATCGACCGTACCCAGTTCGCGATCTCGACGGAGGAGACGCGCTACTATCTCAACGGCATCTTCATGCACTCGATCGAGAGCGAAGGGGCCTTGAAATTGCGCGCGGTCGCCACCGACGGCCACCGTCTGGCGCGCGCCGACGTCGACGCGCCGTCCGGGTCCGAGGGCATGCCCGGCATCATCATTCCGCGCAAGACCGTGGGCGAATTGCAGAAGCTGGTCGACAATCCTGATGTCACCGTGACCGTGGAAGTGTCGGATGCCAAGATCCGTTTCACTATCGGCTCGGTGGTGCTGACGTCGAAGCTGATCGACGGCACCTTCCCCGATTACCAGCGGGTGATCCCGACCGGCAACGACAAGGAACTGACGGTCGACTGCCAGAGCTTCGCCCAGGCCGTCGACCGGGTGTCGACGATCTCGTCGGAGCGCGGCAGGGCGGTGAAGCTGGCGATCGCCGACGGACAACTGACGCTGACCGTCAACAACCCCGATTCGGGCAGCGCCACGGAAGAACTGGCCGTAGGCTATGACCGCGATCCGCTTGAGATCGGCTTCAACGCCAAGTATCTGCTCGACATCACCAACCAGCTTTCGGGCTCGGATGCGGTGTTCATGCTGGCCGATCCCGGCTCGCCGACGCTGGTGCGCGACACTGCCGGCGACGACGCGCTCTATGTGCTGATGCCGATGCGGGTGTAGGGGCGCTTGTCCTCTCGCACCGAAACGGGCTGCCGGCCGCACTGCGGCTGAGCGGAGACTTGAATGGCCCCCAGGGTGCACATCAAGACACTGAAGCTTGCCGGCTTTCGCAACTATGCGAGCCTGTCGCTCACGCTTGACCAGCGCCACCTGGTGCTGGCTGGCGACAATGGCGCCGGCAAGACCAACCTCATGGAGGCGCTGTCGCTGCTCACCCCGGGTCGCGGGTTCCGGCGCGCGGCCTATGGCGAGATGATCAAGGCCGGCTCGGCGCCCGGGACGGGGTTCAGCGTCTTCGCAAGCCTCGAGGGCATGGCCGGGCCGGTCGATATCGGCACCGGCGTCGACGGCGGCGAAGAGGCAGGCGCCCGCAGGGTGCGGATCAACGGTGCGCCTGCGAAGTCCACCGATGCGCTGCTCGAACATCTCAGGCTGCTGTGGCTGACGCCGTCCATGGACGGGCTGTTCACCGGGCCTGCCGGCGACCGGCGGCGCTTCCTCGACCGGCTGGTGCTGTCGGTCGATCCGGCCCATGGCGGGCGGGCGCTGAACTACGAGCGCGCCATGCGCAGCCGCAACCGGCTCCTGTCGGAAGGCCGCGCTGATCCGACCTGGCTCGACGGGCTGGAGGCGCAGATGGTCGAGCTCGGCGTGGCAATGGCGATGGCGCGCGACGAGGTGGTGAGCCTGCTTTCCGGCCTGATTGACGACACCCAGGCGCACAGCGTGTTCCCGGCGGCAACCCTGCGGCTCGAAGGCTTTCTCGAAGACCAGGCGCTGCCCTCGGCCAGCGACAGGGAAACTGCCTTTGCCGAACTGCTCCGATCCGGGCGCGGGCGCGATGCGGCGGCCGGGCGGACGCTCACCGGGCCGCACCGCTCGGACCTGATCGTGCATCACCGGGCGAAGGCCATGCCCGCAGCACTCTCCTCGACCGGCGAGCAGAAGGCGCTCCTGATCGGGATCGTGCTGGGACATGCGCAGCTGGTGCGGGGCATGACCGGGCACGCGCCAATCCTGCTGCTCGACGAGATTGCGGCCCATCTTGACGAGGGCCGCCGCGCGGCGTTGTTTGACCTGATCGAGGCGCTCGACTGCCAGGCCTTCATGACCGGCACGGATGCCGAGATGTTCTCAAGCCTGGGATCGCGCGGCCGGATCTTCATCGTGGCGGATGGCCAGGTGACGCCATACCAGGAGAGTGACCATGGATGAGGCGCCGCTGAACCCCGACGAGGTGGCGCGCTATGCCCGCCATATCGTGCTGAGCGAGATCGGCGGCAGCGGGCAGCAGAAGCTCAAGGCCGCGCGGGTGCTGGTGCTCGGCGCGGGCGGCCTCGGCTCACCGGTGCTGAGCTATCTTGCGGCGGCCGGCGTCGGGCTCCTGGGCATTGTCGACGACGATCACGTCTCGCTGTCCAATTTGCAGCGCCAGATCCTGCACGACACCGCCCATGTCGGGCTTGCCAAGACCGAGAGCGCGGCGCGCGCGCTGAAGAGGCTCAACCCGCACAGCCGCGTGGTGACCCACGAGACGCGACTGACGGGCGAGAACGCCGTCGATATTCTCACGGCGTACGACATGGTGGTGGACGGATCGGACAATTTCGACACCCGCTATCTGCTGGCCGACACCTGCGAACGGCTCGAGATTCCGCTGGTCACGGCGGCGGTCGGGCGATTCGACGGCTCGGTCACGGTGCTGACGCCCTATGCCACAGGCGCCGACGGGCGGCCCTGCCCGCGGTTTCGCGACCTGTTTCCCGAAGCGCCGCCGCCGGGACTGGTGCCCTCCTGCGCCGAAGCCGGCGTGGTCGGTGCGCTCACCGGCGTGATCGGCACGCTTGAGGCGATGGAAGTGATCAAGCTGATCACCGGCGCGGGCGAGCCGCTGATCGGGCGGCTGCTGCTCTATGACGGGCTGGCCGCGAGTTTCCAGACAGTGCGGTATCGGCGGAAGGGATAAGTTCGGGGACTCGATCCCCTCAGTTCCTCAGCGGCAGCACGCGGTCGGGCGGGCGGTGGCCGTCGAAGAAGGTGCGGATGTTGATGATGACCTTGTCGCCCATGTCGATGCGGCCCTCGATGGTGGCCGAGCCCATATGCGGCAGCAGCACCACCTTGCCTTCGGTGGCGAGCTTGACCAGGCGCTTGTCCACGGCCGGTTCGTGCTCGAACACGTCAAGCCCCGCGCCCGACAGCCGGCCCTCCTTGAGCGCCTTGATCAGCGCGTCCTCGTCGATGATGCCGCCGCGGGCGGAATTGACGATATAGGCGCCGGGCTTCATCAGCTCGAGCCGGCGGGCGGAGAGAAGGTGAAAGGTCGCGGGCGTCGAGGGGCAATGCACCGAGACGATGTCGACGCGGGCCAGCATCTGGTCGAGGCTGTCCCAGTAGGTCGCCTCCAGCCGGTCTTCGGTGGCGGGATCGACGCGGCGGCGGTTGTGGTAATGGATCGACAGGCCGAAGGCCTTGGCGCGGCGGGCGACAGCGGTGCCGATGCGGCCCATTCCGATGATGCCGAGCCGCTTGCCGCCGATGCGGTGACCGAGCATCCAGGTGGGCGACCAGCCTTTCCAGACACCGCCCGAGCCGACGATGACATTGGCCCCCTCGGTCAGCCGCCGCGGCACGGCGAGCATCAGCGCCATGGTCATGTCGGCGGTGTCGTCGGAGAGCACATTGGGCGTGTTGGTGACGGTGATGCCCTTCTTCTGCGCCGCGTCGATATCGATATTGTCGACGCCATTGCCGAAATTGGCGATCAGCTTCATCTGCGGGCCGGCCTGCTCGATCAGCGCCGCGTCGATCTTGTCGGTCACGGTCGGCACCAGGACATCAGCCGCACGCATAGCGGCAACCAGCTCGGGCTGGGTGCGGGGTTCGTCAGTGATGTTGAGTTCGGCGTCAAACAGCTCGCGCATCCGGGTCTCCACGGCGTCCGGCAGGCGGCGGGTGATGTAGACCTTGGGTTTTTTTCTGTTTTGCATTGTGTTGAGGTCCGGCGTTGAGAGCTCTTTAACCAAACTCGGCGACTATGACGTCTGCGTTATGCTTTTTCTAACAGACCCTCCGGCGATGACAATCCAAACCGCCCGGATTGATGTTTAAAAAGCACCGCGACGCCCCGCGCGCCACGTCCGGCTGCGCCCGTTGCACCATGCGCGCCTGGCCCGATCCGACCGCCGAGAAGGCGAGAGACAGGGGGAGGGCTGTTGAATAACGGACCCATTGGCGTCCAAACCAAAAGGTGTGAGTCATGCGTCGCCTTTCCCTTTTTGCAGCCACCTGCGTGACCGTAAGAGGCCTGGCTATCGCGGCCCTGGCCGTCACCGCCCTAATACTGAGCCCAATGCCGGGCGCCGGACCTTTAGCCGGATCGGCTGCCCATGCCCAGACCGCGGCCAAGGGGCCGAGCGGGCTGCCGCTGCCGCGCTTTGTCAGCCTCAAGGCCAAGCGGGTCAATCTCAGGGTCGGCCCGGGCCGGGACTATGCGGTGGCCTGGCTCTACACCCGCTCCGGCGTGCCGATGGAAGTGATCCAGGAATACGACAACTGGCGCCGGGTGCGCGACGCCGAGGGCACAGAGGGCTGGGTCTACCAGTCGCTGCTTTCGGGCGAGCGCACTGCGGTCACCGCGCCCTGGATGCGCGCCACCGGCAAGCAGGAATTCATCAACATGCACCGCGAAGCGCGGACCAACGCCAATGTCGTCGCCCGCCTCGAGCCCGGCGTCGTGGTGGAGGTCAAGGCGTGTGACGGCAACTGGTGCGAGACGCGCGCCGAGGGCGTGGACGGATGGGTGGCGCAGGACCAGATCTGGGGCGCCTACCCCGGCGAAGCCTTCAAGTAGAACCTGCCCAGACCGGATGCTGACGAGATCGACGGCCACACAGGGGATGGGACGATATCTCCCCGCGCTGCCCGGCGGGGCGTCATCGAGACTTCATGAACACATGGCAAGGCCTCCGGCGGGGATATGTTTCCTCTCCGCTCGTACAGGAGGTTATTGTGACCAAAGCAGGAATTGATTTTTCACGTCGTCATTTTTTGAAATCGGGCGCCGTCGTCGGCCTGACAGCCATGTCGCCATTTCTGACGTTTCGTGCCGGCGCCGCCGCCCAAGGCGAATTGCAGATGGTGGCCGCCACGCCGAACCCGAATGGCGCTTTCGAGCGGCTGTTCCTGCTGAAGGGCGATCCGTTTTCCGGCCCGATCAGCACCATCATCACGGCCGAGGGCAACCCGGTTCCCCAGTCGTCCATGGCCGCCGGCGAACGCCGGGTCCTGCGACTGATGCATTTCAATGATTTGCACAACCACCTTACCGACACCCACGGGAAGAAGGGCGACACGCACCGGCTGTCGCAGATGGTCAAGAAGGTACGCGAAACCAAGGCCGCAGCAGCGGAAAACGAAGCCGTGCTGTTCATTTCCGGCGGCGACGACCACACCGGCTCGGTGTTCGACGAACTGCTGGGCTGGTCGCCCGAGGGCTTTGTCGCCGATCCTGCCTATCGCAGCTATTCGGCCGCAGGCATCGACATTGCCGTGCTCGGCAATCATGAATTCGACCGCGGCTGCGAAGTGCTGAAGACGGGGCTCGCGGACGCGAATTTCCCGGTTCTGTCGGCCAATGTCCGCGGCTCGAAATTCATGGCCATGAACGAGGATTACACCTGCGCGGCGATTGCCGAGGTCAAGGGCATGCGGATCGGCTTCATCGGCCTGACGACGGCGGTCGACACCCGCGTCGGCCAGGAGTCAGACCCGGATCTGACCGTCTCCAGCCCGGTCGAGGCAATCCGCAACCTGCTGCCGGCGGTAGCCTCGGTTTCCGATGTCGTCGTCATCCTGTCCCATTGCGGCTACGGCTCGGGCAATCACATGAGCGGCAAGGCCGCGACCAACCGGATGATCGGCGAAGGCGATTTCGACATCGCAGCCGCCGCCGCTCCGCTCACGGAAAAGCCGATCGTGCTGATCGGCGGCCATTCGCACACGCGTCTGAATGCCGAAGGCATCGATCCCGACAACGTGATCGAGGGCGTGCTTCTGACCCAGGCGGAAGCCAACGGCGCCTATCTCGGCGAGATCGCGATGTCGATCGCCGCCGACCAGGGCCGCAAGGACTGGTTCTCCTCGGTCAGCCTGCATCCGGTCAAGTCCCGCGACGACCGGGTTGCAGCCGATCATCCGAAATACAAGGATCTGGAGCATGACGGCGACTATGACGCGGCGTTCGAGGCCGAACACATCGCGCCGCTTCTGGCAGCGCTCGACGAGAAGTTGACCGAAGTGATCGGAACCGTCGAACAGGGCGACCTGGTGTCGACCGAGCGCACCATTGCCGATCGCTATATCCGCGAATGCGCCATCGCCAACTTCATGAACGATGCGCTGGTCGAGCGGTCGTCGACCTTCGCCAATGGGCAGATCGACATCGCCATGTTCAACGCAACCGGGCTGTCGGCCGGGATCAGCGAAGGGCCGCTCACCTTCAAGCAGTGGTTCGACGTGATGCCCTATGCGGACAATGTCCATGCCGCGACCATGACCGGCGCCCAGATCCAGGAGATGCTCGACAACAACGCCAAGCGCATCCTGCGGCCGGAGGAGCTCGCTAATTCCGAGATCAATCTGGAAAGCTTCGTGTCGCGCGGCTTCCTGCATTTTTCCAGGGGGATCCGCTACCGGGTCGACTATGGCACTTCGGCAGCGGACGCCCGTGCGGTCGAGGTGGAAGTCAACGGCAGGCCGCTGGTCGAACAGATGGACCAGAGCTTCACCGTGGCCTTCAACACCTATATCTCGCTGGGTGGTTTCGGCGAATCCTGGAACGGCAAGCCGATCGGCGGCGGTGTCGCGGGCGAGATCCCGAGCATGGACCTGCGCCAGCTGAGCTATCTTCACACTGGGCTGGTGTACCGCAACGAGATCATCGCCTTCATCCGCGATGCCGGCGTGGTGTCGCCAAAAACCGGCGTGGTGCTGGACGGCCGGCTGCAGACAGCCAACGCCTGATATAAAGACCATGGGCTGGCCGTGTCCGGCCAGCCCATGGGACCTTGATTTGATACTTGGGTCCGCCTGCCCCCTCAGAGAATGCGCACGGCGCCCTTCGACGCGCTGCTGGTCATGGCGGCATAGGCCTTGAGCGCGGTCGAGACGGCGCGCTTGCGCGGCTTGGATGGCTGCCAGCCTTCGGCCTCGCGGGCCGCGCGGCGGGCGGCAAGCGTCGCCTCGTCGACGGCAAGGTGAATGCTGCGGTTGGGGATGTCGATCTCGATGAGATCGCCGTCCTCGACCAGGCCGATGGTTCCGCCCTCGGCGGCTTCCGGCGAGACATGGCCGATCGACAGGCCCGAGGAGCCGCCGGAGAAGCGGCCGTCGGTGACCAGCGCGCAGGCCTTGCCCAGGCCCTTGGATTTCAGATAGCTGGTCGGATAGAGCATTTCCTGCATGCCGGGCCCACCGCGCGGGCCTTCATAGCGGATCAGCACCACCTGGCCCGGCTTGACCTTGCCGGTGAGGATGTCGGAGACGGCGTCATCCTGGCTTTCGAAGATTTTCGCAGGGCCGGAGAACTTCAGGATAGATTCGTCGACGCCCGCGGTTTTGACGATGCAGCCATCCTCGGCCAGGTTGCCGAACAGCACCGCCAGGCCGCCATCCCTGGAGAACGCGTTCTCGACATTGCGGATCACGCCCTCGGTGCGGTCGAGATCGACGCTGGCGTAGCGGCGCGACTGGGAAAAGGCGGTCTGGGTGGGCACGCCGCCGGGAGCCGCGCGATAAAAATCATGCACCGCGGCATCGTCGGACTGCACCACGTCCCATTTGCGAAGCGCATCCGCCATGGTCTTCTCGTGGATGGTGCCGACATCGGTCTTGAGCAGACCGGCCCGGTCAAGCTCGCCGAGGATCGCCATGATGCCGCCGGCGCGATGGACGTCCTCCATGTGGACGTCGCTCTTTGCCGGCGCGACCTTGCACAGCACCGGCACCTGGCGCGACAGCCGGTCGATGTCGGCCATGGTGAAATCGACCTCGCCCTCATGGGCGATGGCCAAGAGATGCAGCACGGTGTTGGTGGAGCCGCCCATGGCGATGTCGAGCGTCATGGCGTTCTCGAAGGCTGCAAAGGAAGCGATCGAGCGCGGCAGAACGCTCAAATCGTCGCCCTCGTAATGCTGCCTTGCGAGGCCGACGATGGTGCGTCCGGCTTCGCGGAACAGCCGCTCGCGATCGGCGTGCGTTGCGAGCGTCGAACCGTTGCCCGGCAGCGCCAGGCCCATGGCCTCGGCCAGGCAGTTCATCGAATTGGCGGTGAACATGCCCGAGCAGGAGCCGCAGGTGGGGCAGGCGGAGCGTTCGATCGAGGCCACGTCGGCGTCGCTGATGGAATCATCGGCGGCAGCAACCATGGCGTCGACCAGGTCGAGCGCCTTCTCGGTGCCGTCCTCAAGGATCACCTTGCCTGCTTCCATCGGGCCGCCGGAGACGAAGATCACCGGTATGTTGAGCCGCATCGCCGCCATCAGCATGCCGGGCGTGATCTTGTCGCAGTTGGAGATGCAGACCATGGCGTCGGCGCAATGGGCGTTGACCATGTATTCGACGGAATCGGCGATGAGTTCGCGCGAGGGCAGCGAATAGAGCATGCCGTCATGGCCCATGGCGATGCCGTCATCGACCGCAATGGTGTTGAATTCCTTGGCGACGCCGCCGGCCTTCTCGATCTCGCCGGCAACCAGCTGGCCCAGATCCTTCAAATGCACGTGGCCGGGGACGAACTGGGTGAAGGAGTTGACCACCGCGATGATCGGCTTGCCGAAATCGCCGTCCTTCATGCCCGTTGCCCGCCAGAGCCCCCGGGCGCCCGCCATGTTGCGGCCATGGGTGGATGTTCTCGAACGATAGGGCGGCATGAAACTCTCCTCTTGGGCTCCCGACACAGATCTGTCAGGCACGCTGCACGCGAACCTGACAGTGTGGGGCAAGCTAGTAATGGGAATTCGGCAGCATTTCCAGAGCGATCTGGCCGATGAGTGGAGCGGAGTGGTCCGCAGGGCCGCCCGCAAAGGCCAGACGCGCCGTGACGCCGGCTTCGGTCGGCTGGCGTTCAGCGCTTGCGGCGGACTCGGATGACCACGTCGACATGGGTAATTTCCATGCCAGCCGGCGCTTCGGGCAGGTTGGCGACGGAAATATTGCCGACGGGAATATCGAGCACCTCATTGGCGCCTTCGACCACGAAATGGTGGTGGTCGGAGACGTTGGTGTCGAAATAGGTCTTGGCGGTTTCAAGCGAGAGCACTCGCAGCAGGCCGGCCTCGGTGAACTGGTGCAGCGTGTTGTACACCGTCGCCAGCGAGCAGGACACGCCGACGCCGACTGCCTCCTCGTGCAGTTCCTCGGCGGTCAGATGCCGGTCGCCCTGGGCAAACAGCAGATCCGCAAGCGCCACGCGCTGACGCGTCGGGCGAAGTCCCGCACCGCGCAGGCGCAGGGCCGAATCGCGGTCGGCGGATTTTGATGTATGGGCGCCAGGCATGATCAGATGGGTCCAGACTGCAAATTGCTTTTGTTTCATATAACTTTTGTGGGGAATGCTTTCAATAGACCCGGGACCGGTAGTTTCCGTAGCGTCGCCTCTTTCGCTCGCTGGCCTCATCCGGTATTCGGGGAAGCCGCGCGGGCCGGTTTCGCAGTCCTGCGGAGCTGTGCTAGCGTGCACGGCGACAGAAATGAACGCCGCGCGGAAAGACGGCGAAACGGGAGACGCATTTTTCATGGTCGACAGGCAATCGAGCTACAGCTACGACGAACTTCTCACATGCGCGGAGGGCGAGTTGTTCGGACCCGGCAACGCGCAACTGCCGCTGCCGCCGATGCTGATGGTGCACCGGATCACCGACATCTCGGAGACCGGCGGCGAATTCGACAAGGGCTATCTGCGCGCCGAATTCGACATCACGCCCGATCTCTGGTTCTTCCCCTGCCATTTCAAAGGCAATCCGGTGATGCCCGGTTGCCTCGGACTCGACGGCATGTGGCAGTTGACCGGGTTCTATCTCGGCTGGCTTGGCGAACAGGGCCGCGGCATGGCGCTGTCGACCGGCGAGGTGAAGTTCAAGGGCATGGTGACGCCGGACGTCAAGCTGGTTGAATACGGCATCGATTTCAAGCGCGTGATGCGCGGCCGGCTGGTGCTCGGCATCGCCAATGGCTGGCTCAAGGCCGATGGCGAGACGATCTACAACGCCACCGATCTGAAGGTTGGCCTTGCCAAGGACAAAACTGCCTGACACACCCCTCGGGCAGGGCGCTGAAAGCTGGCGCCATCAGAATTCAGGACCCTCCACAAGAAAGGGCAACATCATGAGACGAGTCGTTGTGACTGGAATGGGGATCGTATCCTCGATCGGCAACAATGCGGACGAAGTGACCGAATCGCTGCGCCAGGCCAGATCCGGCATCAGCTTCAGCCAGGATTTCGCCGACCACGGCTTCAGGAGCCAGGTCTGGGGCGCGCCGACGCTGGACCCGACCGAGCTGGTCGACCGCCGCGCCATGCGGTTCCTGTCGCGCGGTGGCGCCTGGAACCATGTCGCCATGAAACAGGCGATCGAGGATGCGGGCCTCACCGAGGAAGAAATCAGCCATGAGCGCACCGGCATCGTCATGGGCTCGGGCGGACCGTCGACACGCACGCTGATCGAGGCCGCCGACATCACCCGCAAGAACGGCAGCCCGAAGCGGATCGGCCCGTTCGCGGTGCCGAAATCGATGTCGTCAACCGCGTCGGCGACGCTTGCCACCTGGTTCAAGATCCACGGCGTCAACTATTCGATCTCGTCTGCCTGCTCGACCTCGGCGCATTGCATCGGCAACGCGGCGGAACTGATCCAGTGGGGCAAGCAGGACATGGTGTTTGCCGGCGGTCACGAAGACCTCGACTGGACCATGTCGAACCTGTTCGACGCGATGGGCGCGATGAGCTCGAAATACAACGATCAGGCGGCGACCGCGTCGCGCGCCTATGACATCACCCGCGACGGCTTCGTCATTGCCGGCGGCGCGGGCGTGCTGGTGATGGAAGAGCTCGAGCACGCCAAGGCCCGCGGCGCCAAGATCTATGGCGAACTCACCGGCTATGGCGCGACCTCGGACGGCTACGACATGGTGGCGCCATCAGGCGAAGGCGCTGTGCGCTGCATGCGCCAGGCGCTGGCAAGCGTCGAAGGCAGGGTTGACTACATCAACACCCACGGCACCTCGACGCCGGTGGGGGACTCGAAGGAAATCGGGGCGATCCGCGAGGTGTTCGGCACCGACATGCCGCATGTGCAGTCGACCAAATCGCTGACCGGCCACTCGCTCGGCGCCACCGGCGTGCAGGAGTCGATCTATTCGCTTCTGATGATGAAGGAGAACTTCATCGGCGAAAGCGCCCATATCACCGAACTCGATCCGGAATTTGACGGCGTGCCGATCGTGCGTCACCGAATCGACGACGCCAGGATCGACACAGTGCTGTCGAACTCCTTCGGCTTCGGCGGCACCAATGCGACGCTGGTCTTCCAGCGGCACGACCGGTGAGCGGCGCGGAAATCGTTGGGGGGACCAGCAGCATGGACGGACTGATGAAGGGCAAGCGCGGGCTGATCATGGGGGTCGCCAACGACCACTCGATCGCCTGGGGCATTGCCACGGCACTCGCCGAGGCCGGCGCGGAACTGGCCTTCACCTATCAGGGCGAAGGCTTCGGGCGGCGGGTCAGGCCACTCGCCGAACGGCTCGGCTCGAAGCTGGTGCTGCCCTGCGACGTCGAGGACATCGCAACCGTCGACGCCGTGTTCGAGACGCTCAAGACCGAATGGGGCAAGATCGACTTCGTCGTCCACGCCATCGGCTTCTCCGACCGCAACGAGCTCAAGGGCCGCTATGCGGATGTGACGACGCGAGCCAATTTCTCCCGCACCATGGTGATCTCGGCGTTTTCGTTCACCGAAGTTGCGCAGCGCGCCGCCCCGCTGATGACGGAAGGCGGCTCGATCCTGACGCTCACCTATGGCGGCTCGATGCGGGTGATGCCGAACTACAACGTGATGGGCGTTGCCAAGGCCGCGCTCGAGGCCATGGTGCGCTATCTCGCCGCCGATTACGGCCCGGACGGCATACGCGTCAACGCAATCTCGGCGGGTCCGGTCAGGACACTCGCAGGCGCGGGCATCGGCGACGCGCGCGCCATGTTCTCCTACCAGAAGAAGAACGCGCCGCTGCGCCGCACCGTCGACATCGGCGACGTCGGCAAATCCGCGCTCTATCTGCTCTCGGACCTCTCCTCGGGCGTGACCGGCGAGATCCACTATGTGGATTCGGGTTTCAACATCACTTCGATGGCGATTCCCGAAGAGCTGAAGAAGGCCGATGAGGGGTAGAGTCTCGGCCTCAGCGTTGTGATAATTGAGGAGCCTCGGATCGAAAGATCCGGGGCTTTTTTGCGGGCCGTTCGCCGGGCCTCCGCCAGGGCCGCGGGCGTTGATCGAGGCAGGCGGCGCGCGCTTATCACTCCTCGAAGACCAGCCCGTCGGGGTCAGCGCCAAGCTGCTTCAGCGCGTCGTTGATGCTCTCGACCATGCCGTCCGGACCGCAGACATAGAAATGCTGCTCGGTGTTGCCGACCAGGCGCTCGAGCATAGGCTTGTCGATGCGGCCGTGCTCGAAGCCGCCCTTGTTCTCGTCCGATAGCACATAGATCACCTCAAGCCCGTCCATGGCGTCGAACTCGTCCTTGAGGATGATGTCGGCTTCACGCTTGTTGGCGAAGATCAGCCGGTGGCCGGAAAGTTCACCACGAGCGGCGAGCATGCGCAGGATGGCGATGAACGGAGTGACGCCGGCACCGCCGGCAATGAAGGTGCCCCTGCCCTTGTATTCGATCGTGCCCCAGGGATCGCCGATGATGAAGCTGTCGCCGACGCGCATCTTTCCGATCTGCTCGGTGAGCCCGTCATGATCGGGATAGATCTTGATGGTGAACTGCAGATCATCCCACTCGGGCAGCGCTGTGAAGGTGAAGGGATGACCTGCATCGCGCCAGCCATCCCGATCAATGCCCACCTCCGCCGCCTGCCCCGGCGTGAACTCGAAGCCCGCGGGCTTTTCGAAGGTGAACTGGCGGACATCGTGGGTGATGTCCTCGATTTTGGTGATGGCAAGCCTATGGGCCATGGATGTGCTCCCTGTGTTGGTGTTGCAGAGGCAATGCATGGGGCCGGGGGATAGTTCCGGCGGAAGTCACCGCCTGCCTTCAACCGCCTGCCGGTCCGGCAACGAACCGGAAGTGGCGTTTCCAGACCGGCCGGGTTAATGGGGCCTAGAACCGGCAGCCAGAGCCCGGTCGATTTCGGCCGATAATTGTTCCTGCGAATAGGGCTTGCTCAGGCGCGGCAGATTCAATTCGGTGCCGGCAGGCAGTTCGGCATACCCGGTCGCAATCAGGATGGGAATGTCCGGGCGCAGCCGCCGCGCCTCTCGGGCCAGTTCCGCGCCGGTCATCCGCGGCATCGAATAGTCGGTAATGATCAGGTCGAACGGCTGGCCGCTGGCGAGGATCGTCAAGGCCTGTTCGCCGGAGTTGGCCTCCACCACCTCGTGGCCGAGGTCCTCAAGCATGTCGACCGAACTCATGGCGATCAGCACATCGTCATCGACCATCAGGATCCGACGCACCAGCGCCTCCGCGGCGCCAGCCTCCGGCTCCTCGGTCAGAAACGAAGCTGCAGCTTCACCGCCAGGGCCCTGACGGGCGAGATCCTGCTCCGCGGCCGGGATCCAGAGAGCAGCCGTGGTGCCCTTCCCTACCTCACTGGTGAGCTTCAGCATACCCTTCATCTGTATCGCCAGACCGTGAATCATCGACAGGCCGAGGCCGGTGCCCTTGCCCAGCTCCTTGGTCGAAAAGAACGGGTCGATGGCCTTTTCCAATGTCTCCGCATCCATGCCTTTGCCATTGTCGGTGACCGACAGGACGACATAGCTGCCTTCGGCGAGTTCCTCGGGCTTATCGTCGGTATCGACCCGCCGCACACCGATACGGATCACGCCGCTCTCGGCAATGGCATCTCGGGCGTTGACAACCAGATTGAGCAAGGCCAGCTCCAACTGGTTGGCGTCGGCCATTGCCAGTGGCAATTCCGCGTGAATATCTGTCTGCATCGTAATCGCCGTGCCCACCGAGCGGTGCAGCAACTCCTCCATGCCGACGACCAGCTTCGGGATGTCGATCGGCGCCACGGTGAGATCCTGGCGGCGGGCAAAGGCCAGAAGACGCTGGGTAAGGGAGGCGCCGCGACGGGCGCCCTGGATGGCTCCGTCGATCAACCGCACCGCCTTCGGGTCCTGACCGAGATGCTTGTGAAGAAGCTCGAGGTTGCCCAGGACAGCCATCAGCAGATTGTTGAAATCATGGGCCACGCCGCCAGTGAGCTGGCCGATGGCCTCCATCTTCTGGGCCTGGCGCAGCTGTTCCTCGGCCCGCTGGCGCTGCGCGATCTCCGCCATGGTATCGGCATGGGCTACCTCGAGTTCGGTGGTGCGCTCCGCCACCCGGTCCTCGAGCATCTCGTTGACCTGGCGTTGCGTCTCTTCGTTGCGCCGGCGTTCGGTGACCTCCGCGCATACGCCGACCAGTCGCTGCGCCTGATCGGCGTGCCCTTCGCGATAGATCTGGGCCCGCATCTCAACCCAGTGCAACGAGCCGTCGGGCCACAGGATGCGGAACTCGAACGCCAGGTCTTCGCCGGTGGCCAGCGAGGTGTCGAAAGCTTCCCGGACCCTGCCTGCGTCTGCTGGATGGATGGCATCGATGAGGTTCTGGTAATGGAATTCGTCCGCCGGCCGGCTGCCGAGTATCTGCCGAAACGTGTCGGACACAGTCAGCGTTTGACTGCTCAGATCAAGCTCCCAGGCGCCGAGTTCGCCGGCCTGCAGGGCCGTCTGCAACCGGCGTTCGCTGTGATCGAGCGCGGTGATGTGCAGTCGCGCCTGGTACTGGCGGCGGCGGCCCCGCGCGGCGCTGCGCGCCATGCTGATGAAGGTGGTCGCGTGAAACGGGCGTTCCAGAAAGCTGACATTGCCGAGAATGTCCGACAACCTTGCGGCAGCAGGGTTTCGTTCAGGCCCCCCGCCACGCTGGGTCAGCACGATGAACGGCAGGTCAGACCAGCTCGGCTGGGATGCGATCCAGCCCGAAAGATCACGCAGATCGGCAAAGCGCAGTGCCTCCTCGGTCATCACCGCGAAGGCGATGTCATCGCCGAGACTGCCTGTCAATGAGGCAATGTCGGGAGCGGTGAGTGACGGAATGCCTGCTTCGTCCAGCAGAGCGGCCGCGATCTGGGCGTCCCGGCCGACAGGCGTGAAGATCAACGCGGGGGCTCGACGATCAGGAATTGCCGTCCCTCCCCTTTGCCAGATCGAGCAATCCGGCGGACTCGCCGATCATCGTGGGGACGCCCCTCAGGATGCCCTGAAATCCCGAAAGCGGCTCGCCGACTGTCAGGCCAGCCTTGTCAATCTTGAATTCACGGATGGTTTCCTCATGCCGGCCGGTGCGCTTCTTGATCACCGAGACAGCGCGCCGAACCCTGCCGGCGGCCTCGAAATAGCGCAGCAGGATCACCGTATCGGCAAGATAGGTGACATCCACCGGCGATTTCATATCGCCCACCAGCCCATGCTGCGCCACGGTGAGAAAGGTGTTGGCGCCCTGGCGATTGAGATACTGCAGCAGTTCGTGCATGTGCAGAACCAGCGCGCTTTCCTCCGGCATCGAGGCCTGATAGCCGTTGATGGAATCGATAACGACAGTCTTGGCGTTGAAGCCGGATACGGTGTGACGCACCCGCTGGGCAAACTCGCCGGGAGAAAGTTCGGCGGCATCGAGCTGTTCGATATGAATCACCCCTTCGTCTCGCAGGCGCTCAAGATCCATGCCCATCGCCTTGGTCCGGTCGAACAGCAGACCCAGTTCCTCGTCGAAGACAAAAATGGCGGCACGCTCCCCGCGTTCGGCTGCGGCGATGACGAACTGGAGGGCAAACAGGCTCTTGCCGGTTCCGGCCGGGCCGATGAGCAGGGTGCTCGATCCGCGGCTCACGCCGCCGCCAAGCAATGTGTCGAGTTCGGCGACGCCGCTGCCGAGCAGATCCCGCGGAAACGTCGTGCGGTGTTCTATCGCCCTGAGACGGGGAAACACCTGAACACCGCCGGTGCGAATGACGAAATCATGATAGCCGCCGCGAAACGACTGGCCGCGATACTTGACGATGCGCAACCGGCGTCTTTCGGAACCGTAGTTGGGCGCCAGTTCCTCAAGATGGATAACCCCGTGCACAACACTGTGGACAGTCTTGTCGAGGACGTCGGTTGTCATGTCATCGAGCAGCAGCACGGTGGCGCCGGTCTTGGCGAAAAAATGCTTCAGCGCCAGGATCTGGCGGCGATAGCGGAGCGAACTCTGGGCAAGCAGCCGTATCTCCGAAAGGCTGTCCAGCACGACGCGGGTCGGCTGCAACCGATCGAACGCCTCAAAGATCAGCTTGGTCGCTTCTCCCAGCTCAAGATCGGAAGAATAAAGCAAACTCTGCTGCTGGTCTGCGTTGAGCAGGCTTTCCGGCGGCACGAGTTCGAAAATCTCTATTTCGTCTCCAAGGCGCATACCATGCGATAGCGCGCCGTCGCGCAGTTCGGTCTCCGTTTCCGACAGCGTTATGTACAGGCACTTTTCGCCCAGAGCCGCGCCTTCGAGCAGATATTGCAAAGCGATCGTTGTCTTGCCCGTTCCGGGCGTTCCCTCAAGCAAAAACACATGGCGGCGCGACAGGCCTCCCGACAAGATGTCATCGAGACCTTCGACGCCTGTTTTGGCTTTGTTTCCGAGACCTTCGGACATGGGCAATCCTTGTTTTGCGGCACCGGCCGGCACCGTTTGAAATCAATGCACGTTCGAAACCGAACATCTTGCCGGCATGTCGCTGGACACGCCCGTTCCGACAGTCCCCGTCATGAGAACCACGGTGGGAGAACAATGCGGATATGGGGGTTTCGTTCCACCCAAGCTCTTGAGATGCATCGCCAATACGATCGGTGGCTCGCATTGCGGCGACCTGGACTTCGTTTCATAACGCCTGCCAGCAAAGTCCAAATGAAAAAAGCCCCCGGAATTTTCCAATCCGGGGGCTTCTTTCATTGCAGTATTGTGAGGCGGTCTCCCGCCTTGAGCCTCGTGGCGGGGCTTATTCGCCGCCGCCGGAGACTTCCTGGCCGGTTTCCTGGTCGACGACCTTCATCGACAGGCGGACCTTGCCGCGTTCGTCAAAGCCCAGCAGCTTGACCCAGACCTTCTGGCCTTCCTTGACTACGTCCGACGTCTTGGAGACGCGTTCGGCGGCGAGCTGCGAGATGTGCACCAGGCCGTCCTTGGGGCCGAAGAAATTGACGAAGGCGCCGAAATCGGCAACCTTGACCACGGTTCCTTCATAGATCACGCCGACTTCCGGCTCGGCGACGATCGAGTGGATCCACTTCTTGGCGGCCTCGATTTCCTTGCCCGAGGACGAGGCGATCTTGATGGTGCCGTCATCGTCGATGTTGATCTTGGCGCCGGTCTTCTCGACGATCTCGCGGATGATCTTGCCGCCGGTGCCGATGACATCGCGGATCTTGTCGACCGGGATATTCATGACTTCGATGCGCGGGGCGAATTCGCCCAGCTGGCCGCGGCTTTCGGCGAGCGCGTTGCCCATTTCGCCGAGGATATGCAGGCGGCCGTCCTTGGCCTGGCCAAGCGCGATCTGCATGATTTCCTCGGTGATGCCGTCGATCTTGATGTCCATCTGCAGCGCGGTGATGCCGTCGGCGGTGCCGGCGACCTTGAAGTCCATGTCGCCCAGGTGATCTTCATCGCCCAGGATGTCGGACAGAACGGCGAAGCGCTCGTCTTCCTTGATCAGGCCCATGGCGATGCCGGCGACCGGCTTGGCGAGCGGAACGCCCGCATCCATCAGGGCGAGCGATGTGCCGCAGACGGTGGCCATCGAGGACGAGCCGTTGGATTCGGTGATTTCCGAGACAACGCGCAGCGTGTAGGGGAACTGGTCGGCTGCAGGCATCATCGGGTGGATGGCGCGCCAGGCGAGCTTGCCATGGCCGATTTCGCGGCGGCCGGGCGAGCCGGTGCGGCCGGTTTCACCGACCGAGTAGGGCGGGAAGTTGTAGTGCAGCATGAAGGTGGCCTTGTAGGTCCCCGTCAGGCTGTCGACATACTGCTCGTCCTCGCCGGTGCCGAGCGTGGCGACGACGATCGCCTGGGTCTCGCCGCGGGTAAACAGCGCCGAGCCATGGGTGCGCGGCAGGATGCCGACTTCGGAGACGATCGGGCGCACGGTCGACAGGTCGCGGCCGTCGATGCGGCTCTTGGTGTCGAGAATGGCGTTGCGGACGACCTTGGCCTGCAGCGACTTGAACACCGCGCCGATGACTTCGGACGAGAAGCGGGCCTCTTCGCCGTCTGCGGGCGCAAAGTGGTCCTTGACCTTGGCCTTGACCGCGTCGATGGCGGTGTAGCGGGCGGCCTTGTCGGTGTTGGTGTAGGCGTCGCGAAGGTCGGCTTCGCACATGGCCAGCATTTCGGCTTCGAGGCCGGAATTGTCCGGTGCGGTGAAGTCGCGCGGCTCTTTCGCAGCGGCTTCAGCCAGCTGGATGATCGCGTCGATCACCGGCTGGAAGCCCTTCTGGCCGAACATGACGGCGCCGAGCATGACGTCTTCGGCCAGTTCCTTGGCTTCCGATTCGACCATCAGGACGGCTTCCGAGGTGCCGGCGACGATCAGGTCGAGCGCGGATTCGGGCATTTCGTCGACATGCGGGTTGAGCACGTACTGGCCGCCAATGTAGCCGACGCGGGCGCCAGCGATCGGGCCCATGAAGGGGATGCCGGAAATGGTCAGCGCTGCGGAGGCTGCGACCAGCGCCAGGATGTCGGGGTTGTTTTCGAGATCATGCTGCAGAACGGTGATGATGATCTGGGTGTCGTTCTTGTAGCCATCGGGAAACAGCGGGCGCAGCGGGCGGTCGATGAGGCGCGAGGTCAGCGTCTCGTTCTCGCTCGGGCGGCCTTCGCGCTTGAAATAGCCGCCGGGGATCTTGCCGGCTGCGTAGGTCTTTTCCTGGTAGTTGACGGTCAGCGGAAAGAAATCCTGGCCGGGCTTGGGCGATTTCGCCGAGACGACGGTGGCGAGCACGACGGTTTCGCCGTAGGTGGCGATCACGGCGCCATCAGCCTGACGGGCAACCTTGCCGGTTTCCAGTGTGAGCGGACGGCCGCCCCATTCAATCTCGACCTTGTGGGTATCGAACATGTCTTGTCCTTCGTGTGCGGGCACCTTGGCTCGGCCGGTTTCGGCCGCGCGCGTGGTGTCCTCGTTGTTTAGAGCGCATCTCGGGCAAGACAGCGGGAGGCTTCGTCGAGGCCGCCCTCAGTGGGTGGCGAAAGCATCCGGCAATCCTGCCCCATGACGGGCCATTCAAAAATCCGGAACCGGACTACCCGGTCCATCGGACGGTGTTGGCGCAACTATCAGGCCGTTTTACGGCCGATGCCTGCACCGGAACAGGTCGGCCCCCGGATTGGATCATTTGGGAGACCGGAGAAGTGTTGCGGCGGACGGAGCATTACGCCCCGCCCGCCAGCAATCCGTTTAGCGGCGAATGCCCAGACGGGCGATCAGCGCAGCGTAGCGCGCTTCGTCCTTGCGCTTGACATAATCAAGCAGCGAACGGCGCGTGGACACCATCGTCAACAGCCCGCGCCGTGAGTGGTTGTCCTTCTTGTTGTCCTTGAAATGGCCAGTCAGATTGTTGATCCGTTCGGTGAGGATCGCGACCTGGACTTCCGGCGACCCGGTGTCGCCAGGCTTCGTGGCATATTCTTCGATCAGCGCAGCCTTGCGCTCGGCAGTAATCGACATCGTGAAATCCTTTCAAAAGGGATTGATGGGGCGCCCGCTGCCGGGATGTCGTCCAGCAAGGGCCTCGAATGTCAGGCCGGAAAACCGGCGTTAACGGCTGGGCTATAGGCCAATTCGACCCGAAATGAAAGGAATTTTTGCCGTGTCGCCGGGGAGAGGCCGGCAGGCGGACGCATCGATCGCTTGAGCCGGCGAATCAGCAGCCGCGCTTGACATAGGCGTCGGGCACGGCCTCGATCCAGGCAACCGAACCGGCGTCCGATTGCGAGATGTAGGGGCCGTCGGCCACGCAATAAAATCCGTCGCGGAAACCATCGACCAGCGAGGTATTGAGGACTCGGGAGCCGGCACCGCCACCGACCATTGCGCCGCCAAGCCGCGACAGGGTGAATTCGGCGTCTACCCGGCTTCTCGAGCATCCGAGGATGATGTACCAGCCGCAGGCCTCTGCATCCAATCCGGGTGTCTGCGCCCGGGCAGGGGCCCAGGCGCTTCCGAGCAGGCTGATCGTGGCAAGCGCAAGACAGGCGTTCTTCATGGCATATTCCCGTTTTGCACAATTTGCCCGAAGCAGGGGCCGCAGGCAATACGGCGCCAGCCTTGACAAAGGGGGCGCGACCGGTCGAGCCTGCCGGGCCCTTGCTCCTGCCTGTGGAAGGAAACGCACTCATGCCCGGCACCAGACGAATGCGGCTGACCCGACGTCATGTCGATCTGGTCCAGCGCGCAATCCCGGATCCGGGACCCAAGCTTCTGCCGGGGTTCCGCGCGGCGACCGACGCGGATTATGCCGAGGCGGTCGATGGCATGCTTGCCTCCTGTCCGGGCGAGGATTTCTGGCTGTTCGGCTATGGCTCGCTGATCTGGAACCCGGAAACGGCGTTCGAGGAGAAGCGGCTGGCCAGGGCGATGGGCTGGCACCGGCGGTTCTGCCTGGGGCCGGATTACCGCTATCGCGGCAGTCATGACAGGCCGGGGCTGATGATGGCGCTGGATCGCGGCGGCCAGTGCGCCGGCATGGTCTACCGGCTGCCCCAGAAAGGGCTCGAGGCGGAACTGCACCGGCTGATCCGCCGCGAGCTCAGCCAGCTGCCCTCGGCCTTCCCCTGGCGCTGGATCAATGTCCGTACAGAGCAGGGGTCGCTCAGGGCGCTGACATTTGCGATGGACCGGAAGAACCCGCGCTATGTGGCCGGGCTGTCCGATGAGGAAATCGCCGCCGTATTGGCGAGCGCCTGCGGGTTTCGCGGCTCGATGGCGGAGTATCTGTTCTCGACCATTACCATGCTCGAAAACCTCGGCATCCATGACCGCAACCTGTGGCGGCTGCAGGCGCTGGTGGCGGAACGGATCGAGGCCGAAGGCGGACTGACGGACGCGCCGCCGGATCACGCTGGCGGCTGATCAGCCCTTGAACACCCGGCGGGGGTGGAATTCGCCGCCGGCGACTTCGCCGATGGCAAGCAGCGCGCCGCGCACGAAGGCGCAGGCATCGTCGGTGGCGACCGGGGCGTCGCGTCCCCTCAGAATGATCGGATTGCCCATGCGGATCCGGTGCGCCTGATCCTCGCTCACATCAATGCGCGGCAGCATGCCGAGCGCCTCGCCGGCCGGCACCAGATAGGCGTCGAGCTGAGCCAGGCGTTCGGCGTCGTCCTCGATCTTCTCAAGCGCGATCAAATCGGCGAGCGGCACCATGGCGTCTTCGGAAAAGGGCGCGACCATGGTGCGGCGAAGCCCCGAAACATGGCCGTAACAGCCGAGCTCTCGGCCGAAATCACGCGCCAGCGCGCGGACATAGGTGCCCTTGCCGCATTCCACCTCGAAAATCGCGTGATCGGCATCTGGACAGCCCACAAGCGTGATGCGGTGGATTTCGACCTCGCGCGGCGGGATCTCGACCACCTCGCCGTCACGCGCCATGTCGTAGGCGCGCTCGCCGGCGATCTTGACGGCGGAGAACGCCGGCGGTACCTGCTGGATCACGCCGGTATAGGAGGGCAGGATGGCCTCTATGGCGGCGCGGTCGGGGCGCGAATCCGAGGCTCGCGTGACCGCGCCCTCGAGATCGTCGGTGTTGCGTTCCTGCCCCCAGGCTACGGTGAACTCATAGACCTTGCGGCCATCCATTACATAGGGAACGGTCTTGGTGGCGTCGCCGAGCGCGATCGGCAGCATGCCCGAGGCCAGCGGATCGAGCGTGCCGGCGTGGCCGGCCTTGTCCGCCTTGAACAGCCACTTGATCTTGGAGACCGCCTCGGTCGATCCGAAATCCCAAGGCTTGTCCAGCACCAGCCAGCCGGATATGGGCCGGCCCTTGTTCTTGCCGCGGCGGCCCATCTCAGTATCCCGGCTTCTTGCGGAACGTGGCGGCGGTCCTGGCGACGCTGCCTTCCGGCATCGGTCTTGCGGGGCCTTTTTCAAAATCGAGCGCGTAGAGCCGCTTGGCGACGAGGTAACCGGCAACAATGGTTCCGCCGTTCTCTGCCCGGTAAAGATCCTTCAGTTTCCTAACGATCAGCGGCTCGATGACGGCCAGCGGCGGAAGTCCCTCGACCGCAGCGCCGAGCATGGCCGCTTCGTTGGCGGGTGCATTCACGATCAGTTCGATGGCGCGCACTTCCGGGTCGCCGTGCGACAGTTCCTTCTTGCGGGCATAGGGCAAGCCGCTTTCGACAATCATCTCAACGATGAAAACGGCGTCCTCATTGTCCACGGTGCGCATGCAATTGGCATAGAGCGTGGCGCGGGCGTCGGTGGACATGGCGGCAATTTTTTCAGGTGTTACGAGCGTCGCCATCTCACTTGTCACCATCGCTGGAATTTTCATCAGTTGAAGCGTCGCCGTTACTGCTTGCGGCGTCGTCATGCCCCAGATCGCGGGCCACCTCAGGCGATTTCAGCAACTGGTCGATATGCTGGTAATTGGCGAAGCTGGTGTCGTCGCGAAAACGCAATTCGGGGATGGTGCGCATCTGCCTGAGATCGGGCGACACCCGGCCGCGAATGAACTTGGCGTTCTTGTTGAGCGCCGCGATGGTGTCTGTGTGATCCTCCACGCCCAGCGGCGTGACATAGGCGGTGGCCACCGTCAGGTCAGGCGACATGCGCACTTCGGTGACGGAGATGAGCGTGTTGGAGAGGACCGGATCGCGGATCTCACCGCGTTGCAGCACCTGGGTGATGGCGGCGCGAACCTGCTCACCGACACGCAGCATGCGTTGTGAGGGCGCAGAAGATGAAGACTTGGACATGAATTTCCAACCGAAAATGCGGGCGCAAGGGCCCGGACGCCACACAGGGGCGAAATACCCGGCGCATCACGCGCCGGGTTGTGGTCCGATCAAAGCGTACGGGTGACGTGCTCGACGCGGAAACACTCGATGACGTCGCCTGCGCGAATGTCCTCGTAGTTCTCGAAGGCCATGCCGCATTCCTGGCCGCCGTGGACTTCGGCGACTTCGTCCTTGAAGCGCTTCAATGTCTTGAGCTTGCCTTCGTGGATGACGACGTTGTCGCGGATCAGGCGGACGCCCGCACCACGTTCGACCTTGCCTTCGGTGACACGGCAGCCGGCGACCTTGCCGACCTTGGTGATGTTGAAGACCTCGAGGATCTCGGCATTGCCGAGGAAGGTTTCGCGACGTTCCGGCGAGAGCATGCCCGACATCGCAGCCTTCACGTCATCCACCAGATCGTAGATGATGTTGTAGTAGCGGATCTCGACACCGTCGCGTTCGGCCGCGTCGCGCGCCTGCTTGTTGGCGCGGACGTTGAAGCCGATGATCGCCGCGCCCGAAGCCTCGGCGAGCGAGATGTCGGATTCGGTGATGGCGCCGGCGCCCGAATGGATGATGCGGGCACGCACCTCGTCGGTTCCCAGCTTGTCGATGGCGCCTGCAATGGCTTCGATCGAGCCCTGCACGTCGCCCTTGACCAGCAGCGGGAATTCCTTGCTGCCGGTATCCTGCAACTGGGTCATCATTTGCTCGAGCGAACCGCGGGTTCCGCTCTGGCGCGCCACCGCCTTGTCGCGGGCAAGCCGCTGGCGGTATTCGGCGATCTCGCGGGCACGGCTTTCGTTCTCGACGACGGCAAAGCGGTCGCCCGCCTGCGGGGTGCCCTGAAGGCCGAGGATCTCGACCGGGAAGGCAGGACCGGCTTCCTTGACCTGCTCGCCGCGGTCGTTGACCAGGGCGCGCACACGGCCCCACTGGTCGCCGGCCACGAGGATGTCACCCGGACGCAGCGTACCGGTCTGGACCAGAACGGTGGCAACCGAGCCGCGGCCGCGATCGAGCTTGGCCTCGATGACCACGCCTTCGGCGGTGCGGTCACGATTGGCCTTGAGGTCGAGAAGTTCGGCCTGCAGCAGGATGGCGTCGAGCAGCTTGTCGAGGTTGATCTGCTTGAGCGCCGAAACCTCGACGTCGAGGACCTCGCCGCCCATGCTTTCGACGAAGACCTCGTGCTGCAGCAGGTCGGTGCGAACCTTTTGCGCATTGGCGGTCGGCTTGTCGATCTTGTTGATCGCCACGATGATCGGAACGCCGGCCGCCTTGGCGTGATTGATCGATTCAATCGTTTGCGGCATGACTGCATCGTCAGCCGCCACCACGAGGATGGCGATGTCGGTAGCCTGGGCGCCGCGGGCACGCATGGCGGTGAACGCCGCGTGGCCCGGGGTGTCGATGAAGGTGATCAGCTGACCGTTCTTCTCAACCTGGTAGGCGCCGATATGCTGGGTGATGCCGCCGGCCTCGCCGGAGACGACATTGGCGTCACGGATGGCGTCAAGCAGCGATGTCTTGCCGTGGTCGACGTGACCCATGATGGTGACGACCGGAGGACGCGAAACCATTTCGCCGCCTTCGTCGCCGACATTGAAAATTCCGAGTTCGACATCGGATTCCGACACGCGGCGGACGGTGTGGCCGAATTCGCCGGCAATCAGCTCGGCCAGGTCGGCGTCGATGATGTCGCCCGGCTTCATCATCTGGCCTTCCTTCATCAGATACTTGATCACATCGACCGACCGTTCGGCCATGCGCTGCGAGAGTTCCTGAATGGTGATGGTCTCGGGAAGAGTGACCTCGCGGGCAATCTTCTCCCGGGGCTCCTGCGTCATCGAGCGGCGCATCTTTTCCTGGCGGCGGCGCATGGCCGACAGGGAGCGGCCACGGGCATTGCCGTCGTCGCTGAGCGCGGCGTTCAGCGTCAGCTTGCCGCGACGGCGATCTTCCTCGACCTTGGGCCGGGTGGGCTTGGGCGTTTCGGGACGCACGACCTTGGCGCCCGGACGCGCCGGGCCGCCTGTGCGGGCCGGAGCCTCGGCCTCGTTCTCGCGGCGACGGCCACGCGATGCCTCTTCGGCCTGCGCCGCGACAATTGCCTCCGGCGTCGCCTCGACGGGCGCTTCCGCCTCGACGGGAGGCTTGCTTGCGGCTTCCTCGGCGAGGCGCTTGTCTTCCTCGGCCTTCAGGCGGGCAGCTTCGGCCTCCTCGACGGCGCGACGGGCATCTTCCTCGGCCTTGCGGGCGGCATCTTCCTCGGCGCGCTTCTTGTCCTCGATATCGCGGACGCGGCTGTCCTGCAGTGCACGGCGGCGCGCTTCGACTTCACTTGCCGAAAGCCGGTTGAGAACGGCGCCACGCGGCGGCGCGGTGGGCGCAGGTGTCGGCGCAGGGGCACGCGGCGGCGGCGGGGCCACCGGCTCCTTGGGCTTTTCAGCGACCGGCGCGGGGCGCGGCTTGAGGGTCACGGGCGGCGCCTGGGTTTCATCCTCGGGACGCGTGAGGCGGCGCTTGCGCGTCTCCACCACCACGGCCTTGGTGCGGCCGCGACCCATCTCCTGGCGCACCATCCCCTGCTCAACGGCGGGCCGTTTCAGCGAGAAGGTCTTCTTGCCGGTAACACTGATCGTCTTGTCGTCGTTGCTGTCGCTCATTCCGTATCCGTTTCCGCGGGAAACCGCATCGCGCCCATGCGCATCGGCTTCTTGATCGTTTGCACCCGGGCCAAGCGCCCGAAAGCCCGTCTTCAGTCCGATCCCGTCTCGGGACCGTTCCTGTAGCGCGCAAGCATCTTTGCGCGCTTCACTACACCCTGACCGGCCTGCCCTGCAAGCGCGGCGGCATGGATAAAAGCGCCATCGCCCAGGGCGAGCGCCAATTCATCGGCTGAAAACAGCCGAAAGACGGGTATCTCCGCCTCCTTAACGCCCATCGCCCGGGCCGTATTGGCCTGCCGCAGCTTGCGCACACCGTCGGCGGCGGCGTCCAGCGCATGCATCAGCGCGATTGCACCGCCCGAACGCACTGCGTCCTCGACCTTGCCCGAACCGGTGATGAACTGGCCGGATTTCCGCGCCATGTTCATCATTCCGAAAAGGCTGTCGCACAACAGCCCGTCAACCACCTGGCCCAGATCGGATTCGGTGGTCACCTGGGCCTTGAGCGCCCTGGCGAACAGCTTGCGCTTGACCGCCTGGTCGACCATCGACCGCTCCGCCGTCACCCAGCACCCGCGCCCGGGAAGACCCTGGCGCAAATCCGGAACAATGGAGCCGTCGGGCCCCGCGACAAAACGGATCAGACCATCCGGCTGGCCGCGTTCACGCGTCACAATGCACATTCGGTCGTTCACGGGCTCGATCCTGACCTTCACCGCAAAGCCTCCGGCGACGTCCGGCCTCAGGCCTCCTCGCCGTCTGCTTCGGCTTCCGCTTCACCGTCTTCGGCCTCTTCGACCAAAAGCTCGTCCTCGGTGATCCAGCCCACGGCGAGACGCGCCTGCAGGATCATCTGCTCGGCCTCGGTGCGGGTGATCTCGAGGCCGGTGAACAGGCCGTCAAAGCGCTTGGTCTCGCCGTCCTTGCGCTCCGACCAGCCGGTCAGGTCGTCAACGGCGCAGCCGGCGAAATCTTCCACCGTCTTGATGCCGTCACCGCCCAGCGCCACCATCATCGCCGTGGTCATGCCCGGCACCGAGCGCAGCTCGTCCTCGACGCCCAGCTCCTTGCGCTTGGCGTCGAGTTCGGCCTCGAGCTTGTCGAGATATTCGCGCGCCCGGGTCTGGAGCTCGTTGGCGGTCTCTTCGTCGAAGCCTTCGATCGCGGTGATTTCACCGATGTCGACATAGGCCACTTCCTCGACCTGGCTGAAGCCTTCGGAGGCGAGCACCTGGCCGACCATCTCGTCGACATCGAGCGCTTCCATGAACAGGGCGGTGCGCTCGTTGAATTCCTTCTGGCGGCGCTGGCTCTCCTCTTCCTCGGTCAGGATGTCGATATCCCATCCGGTCAGCTGCGAGGCGAGACGGACGTTCTGGCCGCGGCGGCCGATGGCCAGCGACAGTTGCTCGTCGGGGACGACGACCTCGATACGCTCGGCGTCCTCGTCGAGCACCACCTTGGACACTTCGGCCGGCTGCAGCGCGTTGACGATGAAGCTCGCCGGCGAAGGCGACCACGGGATGATGTCGATCTTCTCGCCCTGCAATTCGCCGACGACCGCCTGGACGCGGCTGCCGCGCATGCCGACGCAGGCGCCGACCGGATCGATCGAGGAATCATTGGAAATGACGGCGATCTTGGCGCGGCTGCCCGGATCGCGGGCGACCGAACGGATTTCGATGATGCCGTCGTAGATTTCCGGCACTTCCATGGTGAACAGCTTGACCATGAACTGCGGATGGGTGCGCGAAAGGAAGATCTGCGGGCCGCGCTGCTCGCGGCGCACGTCGTAGACATAGGCACGGACCCGGTCGCCATAGCGGAAGGCTTCGCGCGGAATGGTCTCGTCACGGCGGATGATGCCCTCGCCACGGCCGAGATCGACGATGACATTGCCGTACTCGACGCGCTTGACGGTGCCGTTGACGATTTCGCCGATGCGGTCCTTGAACTCGTCAAACTGGCGGTCGCGCTCGGCTTCGCGCACCTTCTGCACGATCACCTGCTTGGCCGACTGGGCGGCGATGCGGCCGAAATCCATCGGCGGCAGCGGATCGGCAATGAAGTCGCCGAGCTGCGCATCGGGGTTGCGGTCACGCGCCAGCATCAGCGGGATCTGGGTGGAATAGTCCTCGGCGTGGTCGACAACCTCGAGCAGGCGCTGGAGGCGGATCTCGCCGGTCTTGGCATTGATGTCAGCGCGGATATTGGATTCCGATCCGTAGCGCGAGCGCGCAGCCTTCTGGATCGCATCCGCCATGGCGGCGATGACGATCTCGCGGTCGATGGACTTCTCGCGTGCGACCGCATCGGCGATCTGAAGAAGCTCAAGCCTGTTTGCACTGACTGCCATGTCTGTCTCCATGTGTCGGTCCGCACACAGGCGGGCCTTGTCGGTTCTTTGGCCCGCCATGCGGGCCGGGTCCGGTTTTGGCCCGCGAGGCGGGCCGGATCAGCAGCGCCTCGATCGGCGCCTGCAAATTCGTCTCAGGCCGGATCTCCGGCTTCCTCCGGCCCGGAGGCATCGTCGTCATCGGCGGCAAGCGCCGCCTTGGCGGCCTTGTCGGCGCGAAGCGATTCGCGGATCAGTTCGTCGGTCAGGACCAGCTTGGCTTCGGCCAGCGCCGAAAACGGAATGACCGCGAGATTGTCTTCACCGTAGGCCGGCTGGTCCCGCTCCACAGAGAACCCGGTCTCGGTGACATTGCGAATAAAGCCGCGAAACCGCTTGCGGCCATTGATCAGAACCGAGGCGTCGCAACGGGCGAGATGGCCTTCCCAGCGAACGAAATCGGACTTGCGCACCAGCGGTCGGTCGATGCCGGGCGACGATATTTCCAGATGATACGCCTTTTCGACCGGATCTTCCACATCCAGCACCGGCGAAATCGCCCGCGAGACGGCTTCGCAATCCTCGACACTCATGGTTCCGTCATTGCGTTCGGCCATGATCTGCAGAGTGTTGCCGTTCTGACCGGACATGCGGACCCGCACCAGCCGCATGTCGAGGGATTCGATCACCGGCTCGACGATTTCGGCAATGCGCGCGTCAACGCCGGTCTCGGTGACCAGTCTTTGATCGTTTGGCATTGCTGGCTCGTCTGTCATAGGGCCGGATCCTCGTTTCCGTTCGGGTGATCGCCTGCCGCGAACGGGCGCGGGCAACAAAAAAGAGCGGGTCCTCGCGGGCCCACCCTTGCTCTAGCGATCAAGAATTTGACCGGTGTATAGCCTGAATCAACTTCGCGGGCAAGGGAATTCCCCCACGCCCCACAGAGGGCCCTGCGCCCTGCGGCTTCAAAGCCTACGCGGATGCCTCAGCGGGCGCGCTCGAACTCCAGATAGCAGGGCGTGCGGCCTTCGCGAATGGCCTTGGCCTCGTAGCGGGTGCCGGGCCAGCCGGACCAGGGCTCGCGCCAGTCGCGCGCCGCTCTCGCCGTCCATTCGAAATCCGGGTGCGCCGCAATATGCGCAAGCGTCCAGTTGACATAGCTGTCAATGTCGGAGGCAAAGCCGAAACGGCCGCCGGGCTTGAGCACGCGGGCGAAGCGGTCGAGGTTGACCCTGGAAACAAAGCGCCGCTTCCAGTGCTTCTTCTTGGGCCAGGGATCGGGATAGAGCAGGTCGATGCGGTCAAGACAGGCGTCGGGCAGCCAATCGAGGACCTGGGTCGCATCATCATCGTGGACACGAATATTGCGAAGGCCTGCAAGCTCCAGCTGACCGAGCATCTTGGCCATGGAATTGACGAAGGGTTCGACCCCGATGAATCCGGCCTGCGGGGCTTCCGCCGCCCTGTGCAGCAGGTGCTCGCCGCCGCCAAACCCGATTTCAAGCCGGGTCTCATGCACCGGATCCGGCCAGAGCCCGGCCAGTGGAGCGGGCGGCGGGCTCGACAGATCGAGCTTCAGTTCGGGCAGCAGGCAGGAAAGCGCCGCGGCCTGCGGCGCCTTCATCGATTTGCCCCTGCGCCGGCCATAGAAGGCCTCGGTGGCGCGGGACCGTCTTGCGGGAGAGGTCATGGTTTTTCCGGCCCCGGCATCAGGCTCGCCTCGCTAAGCGTCATGATCCGACCGCACCAAGATCAGCCCTTGATGGCTTCCTTGAGCGGCTTGACCAGATCGAGCTTTTCCCAGGAGAACGAGCCGTCACGTCCGGCCTTGCGGCCGAAATGGCCATAGGCGGCAGTGCGGGCGTAGATCGGCTTGTTCAAGTCGAGGTGTTTGCGGATGCCGCGCGGGGTCAGGTCCATGACCTTGGGCAGGGCATCCTCGAGGGCTGCTTCCGAAACCTTGCCGGTATCATGGAAATTGACGTTGATCGACAGCGGCTGCGCCACGCCGATGGCGTAGGCCAGCTGGATGGTGCAGCGATCGGCGAAGCCCGCGGCGACGGCGTTCTTGGCCAGGTAGCGTGCGGCGTAGGCGGCCGAGCGGTCGACCTTGGTCGTGTCCTTGCCGGAAAACGCGCCACCGCCATGGGGCGCAGCACCGCCATAGGTGTCGACGATGATCTTGCGGCCGGTCAGGCCGGCGTCTCCGTCGGGGCCGCCGATCTCGAACTTGCCGGTCGGGTTGATGTACCACTTGCAATCCGCCGCAATCGGCAGGCCTTCGAGCGCCTCGCGGATGTAGGGTTCGACGACTTCGCGGACCTTGGCCGAATCCCAGCTTCCGTCGAGATGCTGGGTGGACAGCACGATGGAGACGGCTTCCGAAGGCTTGCCGTCAACATAGCGCACCGTGACCTGGCTCTTGGCGTCCGGGCCGAGCTTGCCGACATCGCCCTCGCCCTTGTGCCGGGCGGCAGCAAGCAATTCGAGGATCTTGTGGCTGTAGTAGATCGGCGCAGGCATCAGTTCCGGGGTTTCATTGCAGGCGTAGCCGAACATGATGCCCTGGTCGCCAGCGCCCTCCGAACCCTGCTGGTCCGATGCGTTGTCAACGCCCTGGGCGATGTGCGCGGACTGGAAATGCAAGAGCACCTCGACCTTGGCGGTCTTCCAGTGGAACCCGTCCTGCTCATAGCCGATCGCCTTGATCGCCTTGCGCGCGGCGGATTTGAACTTGGCCGGATTGATGACATCCTTGCCCGCCTTGTCCTTCTTGATCAGCGATGGCGGCACCCGCACCTCTCCGGCAATGACCACGCGGTTGGTGGTTGCCAGGGTTTCGCACGCCACCCGGACGCTCCATGGATCGACGCCGGTCTTCTTGGCTTCGCGATAGACCAGATCGACGATCTCGTCCGAAATACGATCGCACACCTTGTCGGGATGGCCTTCGGATACGGATTCACTGGTAAAAAGGAAAGTCGAGCGCTCCATGGCGGGCTCCATCATGTGTCAAGATGCAGCTTCTTTAGTAGCAACCTGTCATCCTGACAAGGTCAGAATGACATAAATATATCTTGATATGATGGGTCTGGAGCGATCTGGATCGATTGCGCAAGCACTCCCGACAATGGATCACCTCCGTCCCGGCGAAGGTCACGCCTGCTGCCTCCAGGTTTCCCGATCTGAAGGCAGCAGGCATGCGCGTGAACCGAGAGGCACCGCGACAGGACGATTGATGGATCCGGCGCGCGGGATCTGTCCGAAACCGATGGCTCGCATCCGGTTCGAAAGTCAGCCCCGCAAGCGATCGAGCTTGTTGCGATATATCCTCGCAGATGGGAACCAGCTGACGAGATCGCTTAGCTAGGTGGCGTCGGGCTCGGAGGCGAGCGACTTGACGAGATCGACCAGCTTGCGGCGGACCTTGGGGTCGGGGATCTTGATGAAGGCGCGATTGAGCTGCAGGCCTTCCGAGGACGACAGGAAATCGACCACGTAGTTGGAACTGTTGGCCTCGGCCATTCCGGGCTGGCCCGTGGAAGGATCCCCCGGCGCGTCTTCGAAAAAGAAGCTGACCGGCACGTTCAGGATCGTCGAGATGTTCTGAAGCCGGCTGGCGCCAACGCGATTGGTGCCTTTTTCATATTTCTGGATCTGCTGAAACGTGATGCCCAACGCCTCACCCAGTTTCTCCTGGCTCATCCCGAGCATCGTGCGCCTCAAGCGGACGCGGCTGCCGACATGAATATCGATTGGATTGGGCTTCTTCTTATTCTCGATCATGTTTTCGTCCTGACAAGAGCCTCAGACTCTCTGGTTGGTTCATCCCGCTTTGATTGCAACAATCATACTCCGAAAGTTGCGGCGCGCCACTGACCGGCGCCGAAACGGGAACTGGGTTGACGAAAACGACTATGCTATTTTAGGGGTTTTGCGTCAATCTAGGGGCTGCCTTTTACCTTTGCGGGCAAAATATGCTGTAAAAACCATTATGACGATAATCAATCCAAAGTTAAATTGACGATTTGCGATATTCCAGAACCGTTCCGCCCTGGGCGGCAGTTCGACATCGAACACCCCTGATTCGCCCAGCGGCAGGCTTCCAACGATGCGACCGCCGGCGTCAACGACCACCGAAATTCCATTGTTGGCCGCCCTGACAAGCGGCAGGCGGGTTTCAACCGAACGGACCTGCGCCTGCCGCATATGCTGGTACGGACCCGGGGTCATCCCGTACCAGGCATCGTTGGTGACATTGAGCAGCATGTCGCCGCGACCATCTGGAACCTCAGACAGAGCCGGAAAGATCGCCTCGTAGCAGATCAGCGGCACCGCGCTCATGCCTCCCGGAAGAGCCAGCAAACCCCGTCGATCACCGGCGGAAAAACCGCCAAGGGTCTCGGCCACCGGCGTCAGGCCCAGTTTCCGCATCCATGCCTCGAACGGCAGGTATTCGCCAAACGGAACCAGATGCGCCTTGTCCGCGGATCCGATGATCTGGCCCTCGTCATCAAAGACATAGATCGTGTTGTAGTATCGCACCGGCGCGCCGCCGGTCCCATCCTCGAAACGCACCGCGCCGCTGATCAGCGACTGGCCAACCTGCAGCATGTCGGCAATGCGGGAGAGCGCCCCCGGATTCTCGGTGAGCAGGAACGGCAACGCCGTCTCCGGCCAGACAATATGGCTCGGCCGCGGCTGGCCTTCGCGCGGCGGCAGGGCGCTCAGTTCGAGCAGCCGGGAGAAAATCCGTTCGCGTTCATCGGCGTCCCATTTCGCCGACTGGTCGATGGCCGGCTGGACGATGCGGATGACGCTGTCCGTCGCCGCATTTTCCGAGGCGTCGAGACGGGACAGCGCGACCCAGCCGTAGCCGACATGGGCCGACAGCAGCAGCAGGGCCGTGAGCAGCCCCGCGACGGCGCCACGGCTGGTGCCCACCAGCGCCGGCGCCGAGAACACGAACACCGTCAGCGCCGACAGGCCGAAAATTCCGACCAGCTCGACCGACTGCATCATCAGCGGCGCCGGCATGGCGGCGTAGCCGATGGCATTCCACGGAAATCCGGTCAGCACGAAACTGCGGGCCCATTCGGCGAGCCCGAAGGCCGCCGCGAGAGCCGCGATCCGTCCCAGGCCATCAGACCACAACACCCGCGCCAAGGCAGTCGCGGCGCCGTAGAAGACGGCCAGAATGGCTGGCAGGCCAAGGACAGCCAGAGGCAGCGCCCAAGCGAAGCCATCGGCTTCCACCAGCAACGCATTGCCGAGCCACCAGATACCCGCGACAAAATAGCCGAAGCCGAACCACCATCCGGCGGCGAATGCCGGTCGCAAGCGGCCGATCATGCCCGCATCGGCCGGGCCGCTGGCGCCGTCAAGAAGCCAGACAAGAACCGGAAAGGAGACAAACAGAACGGCGAAAAAGTTGAACGGCGGCAACGCCAGGACAGCCAGGGCCCCGGCGAAAAACGCCAGGAGGATGCGCTTGCCGCCCCAGCTCAGCATGATGGATTCAGCGATCCGTTCCAAAACCCGACGACTCCCCGCAGCCGTGGCGCCGCGCACCGGGGATGGCACGCATGAGACGCTGGCGAATCAGTTGCCGCATCTTTTCAAAAAACCTCTGCAATGTCCGGTCCGGGCCGGCACTTTTTTGGTACTGCGAGGCGCTGTCGGGTGGATCCGCCCGGCTCAGGCGGCGGTGGCGTCATCGGGGTCCGGCTGCTTCATGGCGGGCGTTTCGCCGCGGACCGGACGGCGGCGCGGCGGCTGCCTTTTCCTGACGATGCGGACGCGCTTGACCCGGCGCGGATCGGCATCGGTGACATGGAACTCGAAACCGGCCAGGGCCTGGACCACTTCGCCGCGCGCCGGGATGCGGCCGAGTTCGGAAAAGATCAGCCCGCCGATGGTGTCGACTTCCTCGCTCTGCTCGCGAATGTCGAAGTCGGGGCCGATTTCCTCGGCGAGATCCTCGAGCTCGGCCTTGGCATCGACGATCCAGACGTCCTCGCCTGCCCGGCTGATCAGCGTCTCGTCCTCGTCGTCATGCTCGTCGGCAATATCGCCAACGACCATTTCGACAATGTCCTCGAGCGAGACCAGGCCATCGGTGCCGCCATATTCATCGATCACCAGCGCCATCTGAATGCGGTTGGCCTGCATGCGCTGCATCAGATCGGACGCAAGCATGGAGGCGGGCACGAACAGCACCTTGCGGGTGATGCCGGACTCCTGAAGCGTCTTGCCCAGATCGACGCGGGAAAGCTCCAGCGCATTGAGCGCATTGCGCTTGAGGATCGCGGCCGGACTCTTGGCGGTGGACTTGCGCTTGGCGCGCGCCTGCTTGGTAATCCAGGCCAAAAGGTCGCGAATGTGGATCATGCCGCGCGGGTCATCGAGATTTTCCGAATAGACTGGCATACGCGAGCGCCCGGATTCCTCGAAGATCTCGAGCAGCCTGCCGAGCGTCGTAGTCTGGTCCACCGCCTCGACATCGGCGCGCGGCACCATCACGTCCTCGACGCGGACTTCGCGCAGCCGCAGGATATTGTGCAGCATGGCGCGTTCGCCGGGCGAAAACGCCTCGTGCAGTTCCCCGCCCGACTGCAGCGCATCGGTCAGGTCCTCGCGGATGGATTCGCGGTCGGAGGGCGGGAACAGGGCGCGCACCAGGCGCTGCCAGAGGCCCATGCCATTGCGCTCGTCGGGAACCGTGACGGCCCCCTGATCGCGCACCGGCACGGGCAGATAACTGTGGGCTTCTTCGGTCGCTGTGGCGCTCGAAGCGCTCGGAGCGTCGCCGGTCGGTGCCGGGGCATTGCTTTCGGTCATCGTCTCTTCAGTGTCAAACCGGCTCTGTGTCGCCGTAGGGGTCAGATAAGCCAAGCGAGGCCAAAATGCGAGTCTCTATCGCTTCCATTTTCTCGGCATCGTTGTTTTCAATATGATCATACCCGAAAAGGTGAAGGAATCCGTGTATGATCAGGTGGGCAAGATGCGCATCCAGCGGCTTGCCCAGTTCCCCGGCTTCGCGCGCAATGGTCTCGCGGGCCAGGATGATATCGCCCAGCATCGGTCCCGGCTTGCCACCGGGAACCAGCGGAAAGGCGGGGAAGGACAGGACATTGGTCGGCTTGGGCTGGTTGCGCCATTGGCTGTTGATGTCCGCCATCATTGCGTCATCGGCCAGCACAAGCGACACTTCCGGCGCGTCCTGAGGAAACGGCTGGACCTCCAGTGTGGCGAGATCATGGACAGCCGCATCAAGCGAGGATTGCGCCAGTGCTTCGATCGCCTCGACGTCGCCCCACTCTCCTGCCTCGACCGCCACCGCCAGAATGATTGCCGGATGCCCGGTCATGCGTCTCCTTCGGCCCTGTGCGGGTGAACCCGCTTGTCATAGGCCTCGACAATGCGCTGCACCAGCGGATGACGCACCACATCGACTCCACGGAAGCGGCAGGTGACGACGCCCTCGACGCCGTCAACGATGGACAGCGCCTCGACAAGGCCCGACGTGACACCGCGCGGCAGGTCGATCTGGCTCGGATCGCCGGTGATGATCATGCGCGAGTTCTCGCCCAGACGGGTGAGGAACATCTTCATCTGCATCTGCGTGGTGTTCTGCGCCTCGTCCAGGATGACGGCGGCGTTGGACAGGGTGCGGCCGCGCATGAAGGCCAGCGGCGCAATCTCGATGACCCCGGCAGTCATGGCGCGCTCGACCTTGTCGCCAGGCATCATGTCATAGAGGGCGTCGTAAAGCGGTCGCAGATAGGGATCGACCTTTTCCTTCATGTCGCCGGGCAGGAAGCCCAGGCGCTCGCCGGCTTCCACCGCCGGTCGCGACAGGATGATGCGCTCGACCGATCCGCGCTCGAGCAGTTGTGCCGCGTGGGCGACGGCCAGGTAGGTCTTGCCGGTGCCGGCGGGGCCTACGCCGAAAACAAGCTCGGAGCGCTCCATGGCGCGCATGTAGACGTCCTGGGTCGGCGTGCGGGCGATGACGGTCTTCTTGCGTGTGGAAATCTGCGCCAGCGTCATCTTGCCCTTGCGCTCCAGCGTCGGCAGCACCAGCTGGTCGTCCGCCGCAAGCGCCATGCGAATGGCGCCCTCGACATCGGACGTCTCGACGCTGGCGCCCTTGAGCAGACGATCATAGAGGAAATCCAGCGCCCGGCGCGCCTGGTTGGTGGCGATCTCCTCGCCTCGCAAGGTGACCGTGTTGCCACGCGCCCGGGCATCGATCTTGAGTTTCTGTTCGAGCAACGCCAGGTTCTGGTCGAACCGACCAAAAAGTTCGCTGGCGAGACGGTTGTTTTCAAAGGTGAGCGCGAGGTGGGTCGCGTCGGACGCGCCTGAGGCGGGCGTCGCAGCTTCTGTCAGGGACAGGTGCTCAACTGTCAAACGATCTGGCTCCAAAAATGCGACGGGCGTTCATTCCACAACTTCCGCGAAAAGACTGCCCGTGCCGGGTTGCGTGATTCGCACCCTGACAATGTCACCGATTTCCCCCAGCTTTGCATCAACTATTACCGGCTGCAGCCAGGGCGACCGGCCAATCAGTTGGCCAGTGTTGCGCCCAGGCTTCTCCAGCAGCAGATCCGCCACTTTTCCGACACATTCGCGTCCAAAGGCCCGGGTCTGCTCGGCCAGAAGGTCCTGAAGCCGCGTCAGACGCTCGGACTTGACCGCCTCATCGACCTGGTCCTCCATGTCGGCGCCCGGCGTGCCGGGACGGATCGAGTATTTGAAGGAAAAGGCGGCGGCGTAGTTGACTTGGCCGATCAGCCGCATCGTGTCTTCGAAATCGGCGTCTGTTTCGCCGGGAAAGCCGACGATGAAATCGCCCGACAGCGCGATATCGGGCCGGGCGGCGCGAATCCGCTCGACCAGGCGGAGATAATCCTCGGCCGTATGACGCCGGTTCATGGCCTTGAGGATGCGGTCCGATCCCGATTGTACCGGAAGATGCAGATAGGGCATCAGTTCGGGAAGATCCCGGTGTGCTTCGATCAGCGCGTCGTCCATGTCGCGCGGATGGCTGGTGGTGTAGCGGATGCGGTCAATGCCGTCGATGGTCGCCAGGCGGCGGATCAGCTCGCCAAGGCCCCATTCGCGATCATCGGCGCCCTTGCCATGCCAGGCATTGACGTTCTGGCCCAGCAGCGTGATCTCGCGCACGCCGGCCTGCGCAAGGCGCTCGGCCTCCTGCACGATCCGTCCGACCGGACGAGAGACCTCGGCGCCGCGGGTATAGGGCACGACACAGAAGGTGCAGAACTTGTCGCAGCCTTCCTGGACGGTGAGGAACGCCGCGACGCCGCGGGCGCGGATCGCCTTTTCGGGCGCATCGGGCAGGCCGTCGAACTTGTCCTCGGCAGGAAACTCGGTCTCGACGATCTGCTCGCCTTTGCGCGCTCTCGCCAAAGCCTCCGGCAGAAGATGATAGGTCTGGGGTCCGATCACCACATCGACCACCGGCGCACGGCGGATGATCTCGCGGCCTTCGGCCTGAGCGACGCAGCCGGCGACGGCGACCATCAGATCACCGCCTTCGGCATTGCGCTGCCGCTTGAGCTTGGCCAGACGACCCAGCTGCGAATAGACCTTTTCGGCGGCCTTTTCGCGAATGTGGCAGGTGTTGATCAGCACCAGATCCGCCGCCTCGACCGAATCGACGGCCTCGTAGCCGTCGCGCGCCAGCGCATCGCCCATGCGTTCGCTGTCATAGACATTCATCTGGCAGCCATAGGTCTTGACGAAGACCTTCCTGGTGTTGCTGCCGGGCATGATGTCCGGTCCGACTGCGGACCGTGTGGCGGGCTTGGTTCCGGATTCGGTTTCGGGTGTAAGGGTCGCTTGGGTCATCGGCGGCTTTTAGCGACTAAATCACGGCTTGAAAATGGCGAACTGCTAATCGAGCCTGCCACCGAGCGCATCGTGAAACCCTTCGCGCACCTTCGCCTCGACCAGGCGGGCAAACTTCTTGCGGTTGGTGCCCACATCAAAGGGCATGGCGTCGGCGAAAACCACCTCGACGTCAATCGCGCCATGCCGGAGGACGCGAAGAAGATGCGGCCCCAGCGCCACGTCCCCGGGCCAGCCCGCCACCGGCCGGTGGTAGCGACCCATCGGCATGCCGTGAATGCCGACATAGGCGATCGAGACCGGCTGGACATGGACCCGGCCATCGGTCGCGAGCGGCAGCGCGGCGCTGGCGGCGCCGAACAGCGACGCGTTGAACGGCATCACCCGGTTGCCATCCGAGGTGGTGCCCTCGGCAAACAGCACGACGACTTCGCCGGAGATCAGCCGCTCGGACACCTCGGAGATCTGCGCCCCGGTGTTGCGCCGCCGGCGCTCGACAAAGACCGACCGCTGCAGCCGTGCGAGCCAGCCCAGCACCGGCCAGGTGCGGACTTCGGACTTGGCGATGAACACCAGATCGGCGACCGAGCCCAGAACCAGGATATCCTTCCAGGAGATATGGTTGGAGACCAGCAGCAGCGGCCGCTCCTTAGACAGACGGCCATGGGTACGGACGCGCAGCCCGATCATCCGGCACATCATCCTGTGCCACCATCGCGGCAGGCGGCGCATGACCGAATGACCGAGGCCGAGCGCCACCATCTGCACCGGCAGCAGCGCCAGCGTCAGCATGAGAAAGCCGATGAGTACCAGGACAATGCGCAGGCCGGCCATTATCGCCGACCCGGTGAGACAGGAGGGTGCACAGGACCCATCGTCTGCCTATTGCTTCTCTGTCTGGAGCGGGATTCCATAGAGTTCGAGCCGGTGATCGACCAGCCGAAAGCCGTGCTCGCGCGCGATGCGCTCCTGCAGCGCCTCGATCTCGGGCGAATGGAACTCGATCACCGTGCCGGTCCTGAGATCGATGAGATGATCATGATGTTCTTCCGGCACGGTCTCGTAGCGCGACCGGCCGTCGCGGAAGTCGTGCCGCTCGATGATGCCGATGTCCTCGAACAGCTTGACCGTGCGGTAGACCGTGGACATGGAAATGCGCGGATCCACCAGCACGGCGCGGCGGTGCAGTTCCTCGACGTCGGGGTGATCCTGCGCGCCATCGAGCACACGGGCAATGATGCGGCGTTGCTCGGTCATGCGCATGCCGCGCGCGACGCACCGGTCTTCAAGGGATTTCAGTTCGTCCATCGCCTGCCCCGCCGGGGTATGTGGAGAGGTTATGCCGGCGGTCCTGCCGCCAGCGATCCACTCGGGACTAACGAAGATCGCGCCGCATGACAAGCGCCGTCGTGGCGTGTTCGCCCGGGCGGGCATAATAGGCGCGGCGCTCGCCGACCTGGACGAAATCAAGCTTGCGATACATCTCGACGGCGGCACGATTGGTTTCATCGACCTCAAGGAACATTTCCTCGGCGCCGCGACGTCTTGCTTCCTGGATGGCGCTTCGCATCAGACGCCAGCCGAGCCCGCTGCGCCGCTGCCTGGGCGAGATGCCGATCGACAGGATCTCGGCCTCGCCGGCGGCCTCGCGGCACAGAACAAACCCCGCCGCCTGATCCCGGGCGCGGCCTTCCGGGCAGGCCAGAAACCCGAACACCGATTGCTGGGAAATCAGGCTCTCGAACTCCCCGTCGCCCCAGGCGCGGGAAAAGGCTTCGCCATGAATCCGCGAGGCGGTGCGCGCATCCTTCATCCCGATTTCGAGAATGAGGCAGTCAGGCTTGCGTCCGAAAAGCCCAAACGCCATCAGTCCACGACCTCATGCGCCACGGCAAAGCCGGTTTGCGGCTTGGCGTCCGCTTCGCGCAGATAGCGCGGTTCGGGGGGATTGGCGGCCGGGTCGAGACGGGCGGCAATCCGCGCCACATCCTCGATCTTCGGCGCCACGGGATCGGCAATGATCTTCGAGGCAAGCGACTCATCTATACCTGACAGCAGAACCGCACCGCTGCCAATGAGCTCGCACTTGCTTTCGAGAGCCAGAGCAGCGGCTGCCGCGGGCGTCAATTCGCCGGCAGGCTCGAGTACAGCACCGCGAGAACCAACCAGCAACGCCCAGACATGATCGCGCCTTGCATCGAGCACTGCCATCACGGGGCCGCCTGCCAATTCTGCCGCGGGACTCGCGATGGCTTCAAGCGAGCCGACGCCGACGCAAGGCGCACCGAGCGCCAGAGACAGTCCGCGGGCGAAGGCGACGCCGACCCGGATGCCGGCAAAGGAGCCGGGCCCGACGGTCACGCCAATGCGGTCGATTCGTGAGAGATCCAGCCCAGCTTCGGCCAGGACTGCAGCGACAATGGCCGGCAATTGCTCGGCATGGCCGCGCCCGATGTCGGGACTGGCCGAGGCAAGGATGCGGTCGGTCTCGGCCTCGTACAGCGCTGCGGCGCAAAACCGGGCGGAACAATCAAGCGCGAGCGTCAACACCGGGCACATCCAACGGAAAAGGCCGCGCGGGGTCGCGCGGCATCAACTGCTTGTATAGCCGGGATCATTCGGCCCGGTAAAGGGAGGCCGGGATCAGACGGCTTCGACTTCACGGACTTCCGGCACGAAATGGCGAAGCAGGTTCTGGATGCCGTGCTTGAGCGTGGCCGTGGAAGAGGGGCAACCGGCGCAGGCGCCCTTCATGTGCAGGAACACCTTGCCGTCGCGGAACCCGCGGAAGGTGATGTCGCCGCCATCCTGGGCCACGGCGGGGCGCACGCGGCTTTCCAGCAATTCCTTGATGGTGGCGACAATGGTCTCGTCACCCTTCTCGAAGAACTCGTCATCGGGCATTGGCTCACCACCGTTGGCGCCCGACAGGATCGGCGCGCCGGACATGAAATGCTCCATGATGGTGCCGAGCACGGCCGGCTTGAGATGCTGCCAATCCGGGCCATCCTTGGAGATGGTGATGAAATCATAGCCGTAGAACACGCCGGTGACGCCGGGGATGCCGAACAGCTTGGCGGCCAGCGGCGAGGCCTGGCCCGCTTCTTCGGCGCTGCGGTAGTCGGCAGTACCCTGCTCCATGACGACCTTGCCCGGAAGGAACTTGAGCGTCGCGGGATTGGGTGTGGATTCGGTCTGGATGAACATTTGCAATCTCCCTGCCTGGTGCAGTGACCGGCCAGTTTAGAACTCTTCAAAACAAGATAGGCCTTGACGGCGCTTCGATCAAGGGCGGATGTGGATCAACTCAGCGCGTCGATTTCATCGTCGGAGAGCGCGTCGGGGATAACGGTGACCGGAATCGGGAAAGCCGCGCCGCGGCCGGCGATGGAGGTGACCAGCGGTCCCGGGCCATCCTTGGCGGATCCTGCAGCAAGAACCAGGATGGCAATATCCTGGTCTTCCTCGATGACCGCGTGGATTTCCTCGGTGGTCTTGCCCTGGCGAATCACCACTTCAGGATCGATGCCGATGATCTGGCGCATTTTCTCGCTGGCCTTGGCAAGCGTCGCCTCGGCCTCTTCCATGGCTTCGGCGCGCATGATCTCCTCGACGCCGAGCCAGTGCTGGAAATCGCCGGGCTCGATGACATAGACTAGAACCAGCCCGCCGCCGGAATTGTGGGCGCGCATGCCGGCGTAGCGCATGGCGCGTCCGCATTCCGGCGTGTCGTCGATGACGGCGAGGAACTTGCGCCGGTGACCGGCTTCACGTGAGCGTCTTCTTGATACCATGGGCGGGACAATGCCATCACAGCGGGCATGCCCGCAAGACCGATTTTCAGCCCGGCGGCGCCGAGCCGCCGAAGCCGGGTTTACGCCTCAAAGAAAGCCGATGATCTCGCGGACGTCAGCCATGGTCTTGCCGGCAATAGCATTGGCGCGGGCGCTGCCGTCCTTGAGGATGGCGTCGATATGGCTCGGCTCCTCCATCAGCCGTCTCATCTCAACGGTGATCGGCGCAAGCACGTCCACGGCAAGATCGACCAGCGCCGGCTTGAACACCGAGAATTGCTGGCCTGCGAATTCTTCCAGCACATCCTTGCGGGTGCGGTCGCTCAAAGCGGCATAGATGCCCAGCAGGTTCTGGGCTTCGGGACGGCCCTCGAGCTCTTCCAGCGTCTCCGGCAGCGGCGCCGGATCGGTCTTGGCCTTGCGGATCTTCTTGGCGATGGTGTCGGCATCGTCGTCAAGATTGATGCGGGAGAGATCCGACGGATCGGATTTCGACATCTTCTTGGTGCCATCCCGCAGGCTCATGACGCGCGGCGCCGGGCCCTCGATCAAGGGCTCGGTCAGGGGGAAGTAGCCGGAGATCCTTTCCTCGCCAACCATCATGTCGATGCCAAGGCCCGCGGCCCGGATGCGCTCGGAGAAATCACTGTTGAATTTCTGGGCGATGTCGCGCGCAAGCTCGAGATGCTGCTTCTGGTCGTCGCCGACCGGCACATGGGTGGCGCGATAGAGCAGGATGTCGGCGGCCATCAGGCTGGGATAGGCCAGAAGTCCGAGCGAGGCGTTCTCGCGGTCCTTGCCGGCCTTGTCCTTGAACTGGGTCATGCGGTTCATCCAGCCGATGCGCGCGACGCAGTTGAAGATCCAGGCCAGTTCGGCGTGTCCCGGGACTGCGGACTGGTTGAAGACGATATGCTTGACCGGGTCTATGCCCGAGGCGATGAAGGCCGCGGCAATGGAGCGGGTCTGGGTCTTGAGATCCTCATGGACCAGCTGCGCGGTGATCGAATGCATGTCGACCACGCAGAAGATGCAGTCGTGCTTTTCCTGAAGGGCCACGAACTTGCGGATGGCGCCGAGATAATTGCCCAGATGAAGATTGCCGGTGGGCTGGACGCCGGAGAAGACCAGCGGCTTGAAATTGGCGGACATTACATGCTCCCCGACGGGCTTGTGGAGGGCCCGGATGCCTCTTTGAAATCGGGCGGGGTTATGCGGCGGCAAGGGTCGCAGGTCAAGGCCCTTCAAGCCGGGCGGCGTGACCTCAAGCCTTGCTGCGACGCCTGACCAACCGGGCGAACTCGGCCCTGTCGAGCGCGCCGGTTGCGAATGCGAAACCGAAATAGAGCGTAGCGGCGGCGGCAATCGTCCCGAGCACTGATCCCAGACGGACAAGAAGCCGCGCATCCAGCAGCCAATACCGGAAGGTTGCCTCAGCCCACCACAGCAGCCCGCCCATCAGCACCGCGCTGATGACAATCAGCCCGATACGCCGGAGCGAGGCGGCGGCAGGCCGGAACAGATCTCTGGAATAGAGCCGCTGACCGAGGAACAGCGCCGAGATCCATCCGGCCAGGCTGGTGGCGACCGCAAGGCCCATCACCCCGATCCGCGGAAACAGAATGAGACTGCCGACGATGTTGATGACCACGGAGAGGGCGGATGCCCAGAGCGGGGTACGCATGTCTTCGCGGGCGTAGAACACCGGCGTGAAAATCTTCGTCAGCACGAAAGCCGGCAGGCCGATGGCGAAGGCTGCGAGCACCGAGGAAGTAATCAGCGTGGTTTCCCGGGTGAAAGCGCCGCGCTCGAACACCAGGGCGATGATCGGCGCAGGCATCACCGCCAGGCCAACGGCCGCCGGTATGGTGATCGCCAGGCCGAATTCGAGACTGCGGTTCTGGAGATATTGCGCTTCCTTCATGTCGCCGGCCTGCAGCGCGCGGGCGAGCTCTGGCAGCAGCACCACGCCGATGGCGATGCCGATGACACCGAGCGGCAGCTGGTTGAGCCGGTCGGCATAATTGATGATGGCGATGGCGCCGTCCTGCGCCGAGGCAATGATCTGGCCGACCAGCAGGTTGATCTGGGTAATGCCGCCGGTGATCGCAGCAGGCAGCGCCAGCCACAGCAGGCGCTTGACCGCAGGTGTCAGCCGTGGCCGCACCAGACCCAACGTGAAACCCTCGCGCTTGACCGCCCAGACCAGCAGCCCGAGCTGAAGCGTACCCGAAAGCGTGACCGACCAGCCCAGCACCTTGCCGATTTCGGGCGATGCCAGGCTGAGATAACCGGCAGACACCAGCCCCGTAATCAGCACCACGTTGAGCAGCACCGGGGCGAGGGCCGCGAGGAAATACCGTCGCAGCGAATTGAGGATGCCCGCCAGCATGGCGACCAGGCTCATGGCGGCAAGATAGGGAAACATGATGCGCGCGAGCAGCACGGTGAGATCGAATTTCTCCGGGTCGTCGGCGAAAGCGGGCGCGATGATGGTGCCGACCAGGAACGGCATGAAGATCATCGCCAGCGCGGAAAGCACAAACAGCGACAGCAACAGCACCGAGAGCACCTGTTCGGCGAATGTCTTCGCCGCGGCCGGGCCGCCGCCTTCGATCTCCCTGGCGAACAGCGGCACGAAGGCTGCATTGAACGCGCCTTCGGCAAAAAGCCTGCGGAACAGGTTGGGGAAGCGGAAAGCCGCATAGAAGGCGTCGGCAACGGGGCCGGCGCCCAGGAACGCGGCGATCATCGCCTCGCGCACGAACCCCAGCACCCGGCTCGCCATGGTGGCGCTGCCAACGCTTGCGAACTTCCCGATCAGGCTCATGCGCTTTTCCGCTTCTATGCCGTGGTCCGGCCGCGCCGGGTGGAGCCTTGTGGCGCGATCATTCCCGGAGGCATGTCGTCGCGCACCTCGTCCGCTTCCTTGCCGAGAACAGCCTTGAGCCGCGCCACGATATTGATCTTGCGGTTCTCGTTGGTGATCTTCTGGCCCACCAGATCGCGCACATAGAAGGTGTCCACCACCTTTTCGCCGAAGGTGGTGATGTGGGCCGAGGCAATGTCGAGCGACAGGTCCGACAGGACCGAGGCGACCTCGGACAACAGCCCGGGCCGGTCAAGGCATTCGATCTCGATGACGGTGAACTTGTTGGACAGCGTATTGGAGATGTTGACCTGCGGCCTGACAGTGAAGGGCCGGGACTTGCGCTTGCCGCGGGATTTGCGGGCAATCACTTCAGGGATATGCGCCTTGCCCGCCAGCACGTCCTCGATCATCCGGCCGATCGAGGCGCCTCGCCTGAGTTCGTCCTCGTCGTCGGGCAGTTCGCGGTTGATCAGGATCGTGTCGAGTGCCCGTCCGTCCGAGGTGGTGAAGACCTGCGCGTCGGCGATGTTGGCGCCGGCTGCGGCACAGGCGCCGGTGACGATCGACAGCAGACGCGGATGGTCGGGCGACAGCAGCGTGATTTCGGTGATGGCGTGGAACGCATGGGTGCGCACCATGGTGGCCAGCTGCTTCTTCGCCTTGTCGGCATCGCGAATGAACTCGGCGTGCCGCACCTGCTCCTCGAGCGGCACGGCCAGCAAATAGGGTTCATAATGCAGCTTCACATAGGCCTTGCGGTCCTTCTCGCTCCAGTCGGCGAGAGCATGACTGAGCGCCTCGCGAGCGTGCGCCGTGCGCTCCTTGCGCGAGACCTCGGAAAAGCCGCCTGACAGCATCAGTTCGGTTTCATAATAGAGCGTGCGCAGGAGCTGACCCTTCCAGCCGTTCCATACGCCGGGACCGACGGCGCGGATGTCGCAGACCGAGAGCACCAGCAGCATCTTCAGCCGCTCGAGCGTGCGAACCTTCTCGGCGAAATCGGTGATGGTCTTGCGGTCGTTGAGATCGCGCGTCTGCGCCACCATCGACATGGTCAAATGATCCTCGACCAGCCAGGCCACAAGCTCGGTCTGCTTGGGGGAAAGACCCAGCCGCGGGCAGAGCTTGCGCGCCGCCCTTGCTCCGGCGATCGAGTGATCCTCGGGCCGGCCCTTGGCGATGTCGTGCAGGAAAACCGCGACATAGAGCGCCTCGCGCTCCTCGATGCCGGGCATGATCTTGGAGGCCAGCGGATGCTCGCGGCCCTCCTCGCCCTTGTCGATGCCCGAAAGCACGGCGACGGTGCGGATCAGGTGCTCGTCGACCGTGTAGTGGTGATACATATTGAACTGCATCATCGCGACGATCTTGCCGAATTCGGGGATGAACCGGCCAAGCACGCCCGCCTCGTTCATCCGCCTCAAAATGATCGCAGGTTGCCGCTTGGAGGTCAGGATCGACAGGAACAGCCGGTTGGCTTCCTCGTTCTCGCGCAGTTCGGCATTGATCATACGGAGCGAGCGGGTGACGCGCTTGAGCGCATCGGGATGAAACTCCAGCCCGCGGATGTCTGCCAGATGGAACATCCTGATGATGTTGACCGGATCGCGCTTGAAGACCTCGGCGTCGGCGAGCGTGATGCGGCCCTTGTCCTCGAGGAATTCCAGCGTGCCGGGGATCTTGCGCGGCCGGCTGGCGAAACGGGAGATGACCCCGGTCAGCCCGGGCGCCTGCTTGGCCTGCTGGTCCTCGAGGCCGGCGCAGAAGATCCGGGTCAGGTCTCCGACATCCTTGGCGACAAGGAAGTAGTGCTTCATGAAGCGCTCGACCGCGGAGAGACCGGGGTGATCCTGGTAGCCCAAGCCCGATGCAATGTCGCGCTGGATGTCGAACGACAACCGTTCTTCCGACTTGCCGGTAAGGAAATGCATGTGGCAGCGCACCGCCCAGAGGAAATCCTCGGCCTTGACGAACAGGTTGAACTCGCGCCGCGACAGCACGCCCAAGCCCACCAGTTCCTGGGTGTCACGAATATGGTAGAAATATTTTGCGATCCAGAACAGTGTATTGAGATCACGCAACCCGCCCTTGCCTTCCTTGACATTGGGCTCGACCAGGTAACGTGTGTCGCCAGCCTTGCGGTGGCGCTCGTCACGCTCGGCGAGCTTGGAGGAGATGAATTCCGGCCCCGTGCCCTCCACCACTTCGCTGTCGAAGCGCTCGCCCAGATTCTTGAACAAAGCCAGCTCGCCGCAGAGGAACCGGGCTTCGAGAATGGCAGTGCGGATGGTCATGTCGGAGCGCGACAGGCGAATGCACTCATCGACATTGCGGGTGGCGTGGCCGACCTTCAGGCCCATGTCCCACAGGATGTAGAGGATCCACTCGACGATCTGCTCGGTCCAGGGGGTGTTCTTGTAGGGCAGCACGAACAGCAGATCGATGTCGGAGCCCGGCGCGAGCGTGCCGCGGCCATAGCCGCCGACGGCAGTGACGGTCAGGCGTTCCGACATAGAGGGATTTTCGACCCGGTAGACGTGATTGCTGGCATAATCATAGAGCGCCGCGGTGATGACGTCCTGCAAATGCGAGATCCGCACGGCGCAAGCGGTGCCGCCGCCATCCTCGAACAGCATGGCGCGGGCCGTGTCACGACCCAGCGCATTGACCCGCTTGACCTCGGCCAGGACTTCCTGCCGGGCCCGGGTGCTGGCGCCGCCATGCTTTGCGGCAATGGCATCGAGCGTCTTGCGCAATTCGGCCGGATCGACAATCTGGTTGAGATTGAGGCGGTCTTCGGCGGGTTTCAGCATGAATCGGGTCCTGGTCGCAATCTGTGGTCGGGTCTGGCCTGCCAAGCCGGAGCTGCTCATAGCCTGTTTCGCGCCGAAACGACACCCTTTGCCCCATGGGCAGGCTCAGGTGGCAATCCGTTCGATGAACCAGTTGGTCAGCCTTATCCACACCTCGTCCTTCTCTGCCACGTCCTCGACGCCGTGCTCGAGATTGGGGTTGTCATTGACCTCGATGACGAAAACGCCGTCATCGGTCTCCTTGAGATCCACGCCATAAAGCCCGTCTCCCACCGCGCAGGCGGCGCGCAGACCGGTGTCGAGCACCAAGGGCGGCACCTGCGCGAGCGAAAACGACTTGAAGCCGCCTTCGAGCGGCTTGCCGCCGGTGTCATGCTTGACGATCTGCCAGTGTTTCTTGGCCATCAGATACTGCACGGCGAACAGCGGTTTGCCGCCGAGAACGCCGATACGCCAGTCAAAACTGGTCGGCATGAATTTCTGCGCGATCAACACTTCCGAATCATGCAGCCAGGCGCCGGCCAGCGCCTTCAGTTCCGCCATCGACGCGACTTTCTTGACGCCACGGGAGAATGAGGAATCGGGCACCTTCAGCACCATGGGAAAGCCCAGCAGATCGGCGGCGCGCTGGAAATCTTCCGGTCCGATCAGCATCACCGTCTTGGGCACCGGGATGCCGTTCGATGCCATCAATTCATCCAGATAGACCTTGTTGGTGCAGCGGATCATCGACACCGGATCGTCGATCACCGGCATGCCCTCCTGCTGGGCGCGGCGGGCGAAGCGGTAGGTGTGGTTGGAGATCGATGTGGTTTCGCGGATGAACAGCGCGTCGAAATTGGCGAGCCGCGGCAGGTCCTTGCGGGTGATCGGCTCGACCGAGACGCCCATGCGCGCGGCGATCCGCGACCAGTGCTTGAGGCTGTCGATGGTCGAGGGCGGCATGGCCTCGTTCGGATCGACCAGCGTGGCGAAGGAATAGCGCGCAGGCGCCCGGGACTTGGCGTCCTTCCACTGCCGCGCGGTGTAGCGCGCCATGGCCTGGAAAAACGCCTCGCGATCGGCGCCATCGAGCTTGCTCACCGGCAGGAGCGCGATCTTCGAAATCGAGTTCCACTCGCCCGGCTTGATGGTCAGTTCGAGGATAGGCGCGCGGAACCAGTCGAACAGCAACCGGCCGAAACGTTCAAGCCGTGCATCCGTGCTGGTTCCGAAGAACACGCGCAGCCGTGTGGGAACCAGCGCCGGGGAATGCTCGCGGATGGATTTGTTGAAGGAATCCTCAAGCTCCGGGATGGCGTTTTCGTAGAGCTTGCGGGCCGACAGGTCGATCAGCGTCTCGACAGAGGGTATCACCCGCTGCCCGCGCGCGGCCGCCAGCAGCGAGGCGTAATAGCCGCGGCTCTGATAGGCATAGGAGCGCGACAGATTGATGATGTTGGGCCGCGCGCCGCGAAACAGCTCCGGCCGAGCCAGGTAATCGCGGGTGGCGAGCACCTTGTGCTTGGTGGCGGCGTGGTCGAAGCCCGACAGTGCGGTGGACAGGATGATCCAGTCAGACATTGGAGGATTTTCCCTTGATGAGGACGGCGGCGCGCAGCCCGGAGCGGCCGAAGCGGGCGATCCGGTCGAAGACGGCATAGGGGACCGGGATGTTGGCGGCGTCGGCAACGGTTTCGCCGACCTCGTCCTCGACCCAGGGGTCATGGACGAAGATGTGGCGGCCGTCATCGCCATGGGCCAGCACCCAGTGCGGGACCTTCTTGCCCATCATAAGGTAGCCGCTGACAAGGATGATGGCCACATGACCCTCGGCCAGCCGGGCGCGCAGCCAGTCGAGGGTAAAGGCCTCCGAATGCACCGGCGTTCCGGCCGACGTGACGCGGGCGCGAAAATCGGTCTGCGCCAGTTCCATCACCCTCCGCTTTTCCGGATCGCGCACGGTTTCCAGAAACAGCATGTCCTCGGTCGAGCACCAGACCTCGGGCTCAAGCCCGTGCTCGCGCGCCACCATGGCGAGGCCGAAGGGCTCGCAGCCGCCGGGGCCCGACAGCATGAACACGGTGGTCGCCTCGCGCCACAGCCGGATTTCCCAGACCGGATCGAGAAAGTCCGTGGACCTGAACCGGGCCAGCGCCATCAGCAGACAGGCGGAACCGCAGGTGAAATCGGTGGATTGCTCATAGAATGGCGTGCTGCTTGGCGGGCTCTCGGGCCCGCGCAGCAGCTTTTCGAACCGCAGTGCGGCCATGCCGTCGGCATAATATTCGCTGACACGGCCGATGCGGTGGTAGCCGGCATTCCGGTAAAGCGCGATCGCAGACAGATTGTCCTCGCGCACTTCGAGCCGGAGCAGGATGCGGTCGTGGTCCATCGCGGCCTTTTCGGCGGCGGCGAGCAGCGCCCTGCCATAGCCCCTGCCGACCTGGCCGGGCACGACGGCCAGCGAATAGAGGCGCGCCAGCGCAGCGCCGGCGCGGAACAGGATCATGGCATAGCCGCGGAGCTCGCCTTCGGCCTCGATGACGAGGGTTTCGGCGGTCGGGCGGTCGATCAGCGTGCGGAACGACCGGCGCGAAATCCGGTCGGACGAGAACACGGCGTTCTCGATCGTCTCGAGCGCATCGATGTCGGAAATGACGGCAGGGCGAATCCGCGGTGCGGACATGGGAGATCCGGAAGAACAGATGATCAGGGCCGTTGCCGGCCTGCCTGTCAGGCGCGCGAATCATGGCTGATTTGTGTCGTCCTGTCACTGGCTGCAACGTGATTGCGGGTGCGACGCGCAAGCTCTGCACCTGCCACGGACGTTGACGCGGATGCGGGAAATCCCCACATGGGTTGGCAGCACGCAGCCGGACAAGGAAAATGCCAGCGATGATCATCGAAGCCGCCCGTCTGGGCGGATCCAATCTGTTCTCGACCGCCTCGCGGTCGGTTCTGTTCAAGTCGCTGGGCCTGACGATCCTGCTGCTCGTCGGCCTCTGGTTCGGTCTGGGCGAGCTGTTCTCGCTCACGGCCATGCCCTGGCTCGAAAATCTGCTGCCCGGCCTGCCCGACTGGGCGGGATGGGCCGGCACGATCGCGGCGATCATCGCCGGGATCGGACTGGCTCTGGTGCTGGCCCTGTTCGTCGCGCCGGTGACGGCGGTGATGGCGGGCCTGTTTATCGACGACATCGCCGAGGTGATCGAGACCCGCGACTATCCCGGCGAGACGCCCGGCACGGCCATGCCGCTCGGCCAGTCGATCCGGCAGTCGCTCGGCTTCCTGCTGGTGGTGGCGCTCGGCAACCTGCTGGCGCTGATCCTGTTGCTGGTGCCGGGCATCAACCTGGCAGCATTCTTCCTGGTCAATGGCTATCTGCTGGGCCGGGAGTATTTCGAATTCGCCGCCATGCGCTTCATGAGCCCGGCCGACGCCAAGCGGCTGAGAGCCCGCAACTCGACGACGATCTTCTTCGCCGGCCTGATCATCGCCGCCTTCCTCTCGGTGCCGCTGCTCAATCTGCTCACGCCGATGTTCGCGGCGGGGATGATGGTGCATCTGCACAAGATGGTGGCGGCGAAGGCGGGTGGGGTTCGACGAGCGGCGCCACCCGTATGAAGGCAGCTTCAAGGCACCGCACTAATCCAGCAATTTCTGCCATTGGCGCGCGCCGTGAACAACGCGGATGATCTCCGCACCTTCACCCATCTTTCGATAAAGGATCATGTAGTTCCCGGCTGGAAAGGTCCTGAGGTCGGGCCGGACATCCGGCCTCGCGACGCCCAATTCAGGCGCTTCGCCCAGGTTCCGACAATGGCGCAGCATTTCATCGTACCAGCGAACCGCTGCCGTCGGGTTATCCTCGGCAATATAGAGCACAATGGTCGTGAGGTCGGTTTCGGCCAGCGGTGTGAGCCTGAAGCTCACAATGTCCCGCCCGTGCCAATCTTGGCGTGAAGCGATTGCCTGATGCGTGCAAAGGCTGCTTCGCCATCGGTGGCTTCACCGCTGGCAACGCCTTCGTCCCAAAGGCTGCCGAGTTGTGCAAGCGCCCGCTCTCGCTCGGTGCGGCGGGCATGCCATTCCCGCATGGCCTCCCGCATGACTTCACTTGCGGAAGCGTATTCTCCCGATTCGACCGCCCGCCGCATGGTCATCGCCATTTCAGGTGTCAACGCCACGCTGATTTTCTCGACTTTCGCCATCCCGGCTACTCCTTCACCTGATGGTAGGCAAGTTTCCTACCAATTTCAAGAATAGACCGATTTACTTGGGGCAGTCCCGCGGCACGCGGACAGGGCGACCCCGCCAAACCCGGCAGCCCGCTCCTAAACAACCTGCACCGGAAGCTCGACCAGCGGCGCCGGAACATCGCAGGTCTTTTCCGGCGACTTGCAGAGATCGGCGATGACGCAGCGTTCGCATTCGGGCTTGCGCGCCTTGCAGCAATAGCGGCCGTGCAGGATCAGCCAGTGGTGGGCGTGGAACAGGTAGTTTTCCGGGATGATCCTCATGAAGGCCGCCTCGACCTCGTCGGGCGTCTTGCCCGGCGCGATCTTGAGACGGTTGCCGATACGGAAGACATGGGTGTCGACGGCGAGCGTCGGCACGCCGAAGGCCATCGACATCACCACATTGGCGGTCTTGCGGCCGACGCCGGGGAGCGTGACCAGTTCCTCGCGGGTCAGCGGCACCTCGCCACCGAACTCGTCGACCAGTTTCCGGCTGAGGGCGATGACGTTTTTCGCCTTGTTGCGATAAAGCCCGATGGTCTTGATCAGGTCGCGCACCCGGTCCTCGCCGAGCGCCAGCATCTTCTCGGGCGTGTCGGCGAGCGCGAAAAGGGCGCGGGTGGCCTTGTTGACGCCCGCGTCGGTGGCCTGCGCCGACAAGGCGACCGCAACCACGAGGGTGAACGGGTTGACGTGCTCGAGCTCGCCCTTGGGCTCGGGCCGCTGGATGGAGAACCGCCGGAAGATCTCGCGGATTTCGTCAGGGCTGTAGGGAATCTTCACGCGGCGCGCGCGCGGCTTGCCCGCGGATCGCGTTTTGGCGATGGCGGGCTTTTTCGCCTCGGCGGCGGAAGCGCGCGGCATTTTGGCAGGTTTCGGGCTCTTGGGCTTTTCCATTCCTCCCCTATAATCACCTAGGCTGGACAATGGCAATCGACGCAGACTGGAGGCAGGGCATCCGATGAATGAAGACCCCTTGTTCGAGGCTGTGCTGAGCCCGCACCGTTCGCTGGGACGGACCGGTTTCGTGATCCTGATGACGCTCGTGACGGTGATCACGGTGGTGCACATGGTCATTTTCGTGCAGATCGGCGCATGGCCGATCTTCGCCTTCTTCGGCCTCGACCTTGCCCTGCTGTTCGGCGCCTTCTGGCTGAGTTACCGATCCGGCCGGATGCGGGAATTCATCCGCATGTCGCGCACGGATCTGGAGGTGAAGAAGGTATCCCCTTCGGGACGGGCGGTCGACCACCGCTTCAACCCGTTCTGGACCCGGTTCAACATCGACCGTCACGACGAGATCGGCATAACGGGAATGCAGATCAGCGGACAGGGGCGGCAGACCGATGTCGGATCGTTCCTCAATCCCGATGACAAGGAAAGCTTCGCCTCGGCCTTCCAGCGGGCGCTGGCGACCGTCAAGCAGCGCTGAGGCAATTTTCATCTGCCGGCGTGTTTCGGGTGGCGGGGCTGGCCTGCGCGTGGTTGATTGGCCGCAAGGAGCCAAGTCATGAACGTCACCGCCCAGCTCGACCGCGACATCACGCCGAAAGACGATGATTACGACCTCGTGCGCAAGACCATCGAACGGATCTCGCTCGATTACCAGGCGCAGCCGTCGCTCGAAGACATCGCGTCGGATCTCGGCGTGGCGCCGGGCAGACTGCAGAAAACCTTCAGCCGCTGGGCCGGGCTGACGCCGAAGGCGTTCCTGCAGGCAGTGACGCTCGATCACGCCCGCCGGCTGCTCGGCCATGAGGGCCTGCCGCTGCTCGACGCCAGCTATGAACTCGGCCTGTCCGGGCCGGGGCGGCTGCATGATCTGTTCGTCACCCACGAGGCGATGAGCCCGGGCGATTTCAAGACCGGCGGCGCAGGCCTTGCGATCCGCTACGGCTTTCATCCCTCGCCCTTCGGCACGGCGGTGATCATGGCGACGGAACGCGGGCTGTGCGGCCTCGCCTTCGCCGATCCGGGCGAGGAGCAGGCGGCGCTTGCGGACATGACCAAGCGCTGGCCGGGCGCGCGGGTTTCGCCGGATCAGGAAGCGACCGCGCCCTATGCGGGCCGGATCTTCTCGCCCGGGCAATGGCGCGCCGACCAGCCGCTTAGGATCGTCATGATCGGCACCGATTTCCAGGTGCGTGTCTGGGAGGCGCTGCTCAGGATTCCGCTCGGCGCCGCCTCGACCTACCAGGACGTGGCCCGCGCCATCGGCAAGCCCTCGGCCTCGCGCGCGGTGGGCGCCGCGGTCGGGCGCAACCCGATCTCCTTCGTGGTGCCCTGCCACCGGGCGATCGGCAAGTCCGGCGCGCTGACCGGCTATCACTGGGGCATCACCCGCAAGCGGGCGATGCTGGGTTGGGAGACGGGGTGTGTGCAGGCGGGTATCTGATTGCCGGCTTCAATGCGCCATGGACATATCCCCCAGCACCTCTTTCGAGGCGACGGTGGAATCGGCGTTGAGCTTGTAGACCATCGGTACGCCTGTGGCCAAATTGACCGAAAGGATCTGCTCGCGGTCGAGCCGGTCGAGGATCATCAGCAGCGAACGCAGGGAATTCCCATGGGCCGCGACCAGAACGGTCTCGCCGCGCAGCACGCGTGGCAGGATCTCGAGCATGTAATAGGGCCAGACGCGGGCGCCGGTGTCCTTCAGGCTTTCGCCACCGGGCGGCGGCACGTCGTAGGATCGGCGCCAGATATGGACCTGCTCCTCGCCCCATTTCTTGCGCGCGTCATCCTTGTTGAGGCCGGCCAGATCGCCATAATCGCGTTCATTCAGCGCCTGATCTCGGATCACCTCGAGATCGGCCTGGCCGATGCCTTCCATGATCAGGTCGAGCGTGTGCTGGGCGCGGATCAGGACCGACGTGAAGGCCACGTCGAACTTGAGGCCGGTGGCCTTCAGGGCCTCGGCCCCGGTCTTGGCTTCTTCAATGCCGAGTTCGGTCAGGCCCGGATCCTTCCAGCCGGTGAACAGGTTCTTCAGGTTCCATTCGCTTTGGCCGTGGCGGACGAGGACGAGCGTTCCTGACATGATGATTTCCTTCTTTCAGGCGGTTTGGTTATTGGCCGGCAAGGCCGAGCACGTCGAGCATGGAATAATAGCCCGGTTTCTGGTGCCGTGCCCAGAGGGCGGCGCGGACTGCGCCGCGGGCGAAGATCGAGCGGTCGGTGGCCCTGTGGCTGAGCTCGATGGTTTCGCCCTCTCCGGCGAGGATGACCGAATGCTCCCCCACCACCGAACCGCCGCGCAGGGTGGCGAATCCGATTGATCCTTCGTCGCGCGCACCGGTGTGCCCGTCGCGCACCCTGACCGAATGCTGTGCCAGATCGATGCCGCGGCCGTCGGCGGCTGCCTGTCCGAGCAGGTGCGCTGTGCCCGATGGCGCATCAACCTTGTGGCGATGGTGCATTTCGAGCACCTCGATGTCCCAGTCGCCGGCTTGAAGCGCCCTTGCCGCCTGGCGCACCAGCACCGAGAGCAGATTGACGCCGAGGCTCATATTGCCGGACTTGACGATGCGGGCATGACGCGACGCGGCGTTGAGCCGGGCCTCGTGGCTCTCGTCCATGCCGGTGGTGCCGATGACATGGACAATCCGCGCTTGCGCCGCGAGATCGGCAAATTCCAGGGTCGCGGCGGGGGCGGTGAAATCCAGCACGCCCTCGGCCTGAGCGAAAGCCGGCAGGGCGTCGTCGCTGATCAGCACACCGTTCGCACCGAGTCCCGCCAGTTCGCCCGCGTCGCGGCCAAGCGCCTCGGAGCCGGGGCGTTCGATGGCACCGGCCAGATGAACCCCTTCAACCTCCGTGATCGTGCGGATCAGCGACTGGCCCATCCGGCCAGCGGCGCCGACGACGATAAGACCCATGCTTCCCGTGGGTGCGGTCATGCCTTGCCTCCTTCACCTTCGACGCCTGCATCCATGCCCGTCACCGGCAGGGCGGCCTCCCCGCTCATGTCGCTGAAAGCCTGCAGGCGCGCATAGAGCCCGCCCTTCGACGCGCTCAAATCGGCATGGCTGCCCGATTCCACAACCCGTCCGCCCTGCATGACGACGATGCGATCGGCCCGGGCGATGGTTGACAGCCGGTGCGCGATGACCAGCACCGTGCGGTTGCGCATGGCGCCTTCGAGCGCCTTCTGCACGGCGGCTTCGGACTCATTGTCGAGCGCCGACGTGGCTTCGTCGAGAAGCAGGATCGGTGCGTCGCGAACCAGCGCCCGGGCAATGGAAATGCGCTGGCGCTGGCCGCCGGACAGATTGACGCCATTTTCCCCGAGCGGCGTATCATAGCCCAGCGGCTGCGCCAGGATGAACTCATGGGCATTGGCGAGCCGCGCCGCGTCCTCGATTTCGGCATCGGTCGCATCGGGCCGCGCAAAGCGCAGATTGTCGCGGATCGTTCCCTCGAACAGCCAGGGCTGCTGCGAGACATAGGCAATCTGCTCGCGCAGCGCCTTCTTGGTGACGGTGGCGATGTCGACGTCGTCGATCAGCACCTGTCCCGAGGCGGGATCATAAAACCGCGGCACCAGGGAAATCAGCGTGGACTTTCCTGCTCCCGAGGGGCCGACAATCGCCGTCGTCTTTCCGGCCTCGGCGGTAAAGCTCACATCATGGAGCACCGGCACGCCCTGACCGTAGCCAAAGCTGACATTGCGGAACTCGATCCGGGCGCGCTCGAAGACGGTGTCGCGTGCGCCGGGCCGGTCGCCCTGGGTCGGCTCCTCGTCGAGGATTTCATAGATCATCCTGGCGTTGACGACAGCGCGCTCGAGGCTGATCTGCAGCCGCGCCAGCCGTCGCGCAGGATCATAGGCAAGCAGCAGCGCGGTGATGAAGGAGAAGAATGCGCCGGGCAGCACGTCATTGTAGATCGAGCGGAACGCCGCATAGGCGATCACGCCGGAGATCGCCAGCCCGGCAACCACTTCAGTCAGCGGCGAGGTGCGCTCGGTGAGCCGGGCGATGCGGTTGGCCCGCTCCTCGGCGGCCTTGATCAGGGCTGCGGAGCGGGCGCTGACCTGTTCCTCCATGGTGAAGGCCTTGACGATGGTGATGCCCTGGACCGTCTCCTGCATGGCGCTGAGCACGCGGCTGTTGAGATTGATCGATTCGCGCGTCACGCTGCGCAGCCGCTTGGAAATGTAGCGAAGCGCCAGCAGAACCGGCGGCGCCCCGACAAAGACGATGAGGCTGAGGATCGGGTCTTTCGTCACCATCACGACCACGAGCGCAACGAGCGTCAGCAGATCGCGGGAGAGCGAGGTGACGGTCAGGTTCATCACATCGCGGATGCCGGCGACGTTCTGGCTGACCTGGGCTGCGATCTGCGCCGAGCGGGTGTCGCCGAAATAGCTGACGCCGAGAGACATCAGATGATCGACCAGGCGCTGCTGATAGCGGGCAACCATATTGTTGCCGACTTTCGCAAGCGCCACCGCCTGGCCGTAGGAGGCCGCGCCGCGAATGACGAAGGAGGCCAGAATCGAGGCGCAGATAAGCCAGATCACATCTGCGTTCTTCTTGGCGAAGGCCTCGTTGATCACGGACTCCATGATCCAGGCCATGAAGGCCGTGGTGGCTGCCACGAGGATCAGGCAAAATGCGGCGAACAGGTAGGTCTTGATGTAGCTGCGGCCGTTCTCACGGATGATCCGGCGGATCACCATGGTCAGCGATTCCACATCCTGTTTCATGTCCCTGACGCGCGCCAAATTCCATCACCTTGTCAAGCGCTCCGAAAAGACCGCCATGCCTCGATTGAGCCGGATCACCTGCCCCGATTTGTGCGGCTCTATAGCGGGTTCAAGCCGGTTTGCCTATGCTTTCCAGCGGCGCCCTTCGGTGGAAACGCCAAATCGCACCGGCGTGCGGGCATAGGCCGCAAGACCCGACAGCGCCGCCAGCGGGTGGGTGATGACGAAAGTCGGGATCATCCGGAGAATGCCGGAATGCGGCGCCTTGTCCTCGAACGCCTGTCTGAACCGCGGATGGTTGAGCGCCGGGATGATCCTCTGGGCGATACCGCCGGCCAGGAACACGCCGCCGCGCGCCATGAAGATCATTGCCAGGTCACCCGCCACCCGGCCCAGATAGGTCACGAACAACTCGATCGCCTCGACCGCAGCCGGATCCGATCCATCCGACCAGGACGAAGTCACCTCTGCAGGATTGGCGGCAACGGGCGCGACGCCATTGGCCTTGGACACGGCACGATAGATATTCATTAGGCCGCGCCCGCACAGCAGTTGCTCGGCCGAAATCCGGCCTTCGATCGGTTCATAGAGCGGGAAAAGCTCGTAATCGCGCGGCGTGCGCGGACCCATGTCGACATGGCCGCCCTCGCCCGGGACCGGAAACCAGGTGTGGCGCGCGTGAACCAGGCCGGCGACGCCGAGACCGGTGCCGGGCCCGACCACGACGCGCGAGGACGATGCCCGAATTTCGCCGCCGCCGATCTTGTCGAGATATTCGGGCCCGAGCGAGGCCGCGGCAAGCGCCTGGGCTTCGAAATCATTGATCACCACGACATTTTCAAAGCCCAGATCCCGGATCATCACCTTGGGCTGGATCACCCAGTCACAATTGGTCAGATCGATCTCGTCGCCCTTGATCGGACCAGCCACCGCCAGAATGGCCGAGCGCGGCTGCAGCGAGGTCTTGTCGAGCACGCCCGCCTGGATTGCCGCGTCGATGGTCGGATAGTCGGCTGTCGCCAGAATCGGAAATTCCCGGGGCTCGGCATTGGCATCCATCAGGATGGCAAAGCGCGCATTCGTGCCGCCGATATCGCCGATCAGAATCGGAAACGCCATGGCGTGGTCGGAATCGTTTAAAGTCGGCATGGTCGGGTCCCCGTCAGCCTGGTCTGGTTGCGGCCCGGCCCGGCGGGCCTTGCCATCTCGAAACGGTCTCAGCGATCTATGCAAGCGCCTTGAGCAAGGTTTCAGCGGTGGCGCGGTTGAGCGCCATCGGAATATCGTAGACGATGGCGAGCCGCATCAACGCCTTGACATCGACATCATGCGGCATGGCGGTGAGCGGATCGACAAAAAAGATCACCAGTCCGACATCGCCGGTGGCGATCAGCGCGCCGATCTGCTGGTCGCCGCCCAGCGGCCCGCTCTTGAGCCGCCTGACCTCCAGTCCCGGACAGGCCTCCGCAATCCGCCCGCCGGTGGTTCCGGTTGCGATGATGGGAAACCTCGACAGGGCCGCCTGGTGGGATCTGGCGAATTCCGCCAGGTCATCCTTTTTCTGGTCATGCGCAATCAACGCAATGGACTTGTGATCAGTCATGACGGCCTGCGGTCTGCCCAAGTTCGGCGCCGAGCGCCAAATTCCCATTTTCAATCGATTTGAGAAACCATTCTATAACGGCTCCCTGGGACAAGCGGAAGACAGCCCGGCATGAATTTTGAGTGACGGCGACCATTGCGGATCAGTTGGCCGGCCGGGGCACCGGGATCGGAATTCGCGCAGGCAAGGTGACCGCGCCAAAGGCGGGGGCCGCATTACCGGTGGCTGGCGACTTCGCTCCGACCGGGCCTGCAAACGACGCCGAGCCAAATGTCACTTCCGCCTCGGAGGCGGGAGCCGGCGCCCGAACCACCTCGGCGCAGGCCGCGGGAAGATCGGCCATCCGCATGGCCCGCTTCTTGGGCGCGGGTTTGTCCGCCTTTTCCGGCCTGGCCGGCGCCCAGGGTTCTTCCGTAAACCACCAGGCAAGCGAACTGTCGCATCCGGCGCCCTGCGGCGGCGGGGCCTGGCTCTTGCATCCGCTGACGCCGGGCGGACACTTGATGCGGATATGGAAATGATAATGGTGACCGTAATAGGGGCGGAGCTTTCCCATCGCCGACCGGTCGCCGGTCCAGGTGTCACAGAGCTTCTTCTTGATCCCGGGATGGATGAAGATCCGATCGACCTCGGGATAGCTCGCCGCGCGCATCAGCACCCGCGCATGCGCCGGCGTCCAGATCCGGTCATCGACATAGAGCGTGTCCTTCTTCAGCATCGAGATCGCCGAAATGTCTTCGCGTTCGCTGGCGGACAGGGTGCGGTTTGGCATCGGGGTCAGCCAGATGTCTGCGTCGAGACCGACCTGGTGGGACGCGTGACCCGAGAGCATCGGGCCGCCGCGGGGCTGGGCAAGATCACCGACCAGAAGGCCGGGCCAGCCATCCCTTGCCGCCGCATCGCCTGCCAACCGCTCGACAAGCGCAACCAGATCGGGATGACCCCAGCGCCGGTTGCGCGACAGCCGCATCGCCTGCCAGTGGGGACCATCGGTGGAGATCGCCACGCCGCCAGCGAGGCAGCCCTTGGAATAGAACCCGATGGCGCGGGGGGGAAGCACCGCAGGGAGTGACGCGGCGCCGAAAATCTCCTTGGCGGGCCTATCCGCCCTTGCGCCTGCAAGCGGGACAGCGCTTGCCGTCAACGCGATTGCGGCGGCGACCGCAATTCGGCACAGGACGCCATGAACTTTGCGGCGGCTGTTCATCTCAATCGACCTCCAGGGGCTTGCGGATCCGAAACGGCGCGCAAATCACCTGACCGCACTCTACCGCGAGGACGGCCGCAAGAAAACCGTTGCGCTAAACGCCGGGAGGTCCCCAAGACGCCCTACGGCAGGACCCGATAGAGCTGGAGATCCGCGTCCCGGGTTCCCGGCACCGGTTCCAGCCAGTCCGGGACGATCCCCTTGCGCAACTGGGCGTAAAGACCATCGGGCGCGGCGCGCGCGACATTGCCCACCTGCGGGTCGCTGTCGCAGAAGGCGAGCACCGTGACGCCGGCGCCGCGGAGGAACTTGACCGCATCCGCCGGCGGCGCCATCGCCGCATGCAGCTCGGTCAGCATGCCGCCCTGGTTTCGGTGATAGGGGGCCGCCAGGACCCGGTGCGGCGTGAAGCGCAGAATCGGTGCGCCGAGATTCGAGGGGCCGGCGACAACGCCGGCCGGTTCGCGCGCCAGGGGCTGCATGGCGGCGGCATCGGTGCAGACCGTCTCCTCCTGCGCCGACGAAGATCCTGTCTTCTCGCCCATCACAGCGTTGACACCCATGGACAGCACAGCGCCGGCCAGGGCCCAGACGAAGGGCACGGCGGCGAAGGAAGCCCCGGCGAAGGCGAGCCCCTTGCGCAGGTTCTTCGGATCGGCATTGGATCGCTCCCGCAAGCCAGCGACCAGCGCGGCAAACGGAATTGCCGAAAGCATGTTGGAAAACACCGCGCCGCGAACCTGGACGAGGGCAATGGCCCAGGACACCGCGATCAGCGCCAGCAGCACGCCGTGGGCCTGGACGTTGCAGCCCTGGCGCATGGCGCGCACGCACAGGATCATCGCCAGCACCGGGACAAGGTAGAAACCGCCCGCGGTCCATGGTTCGGCACGCAGTTGCGAGACAATCGACTGGGCTTCGGTGACGCTGTCGAGCCACATGGCCACCAGCAGCGGGTCGAGCGAGGCGAGTGGATTGCCGAGGCATTGCGGCGCCGTCAGCAGGGTGAACCCCAACGTGGCCGCACCCACGCCCCCCAGGGCCGCGAGGCGAGCAGCGAAGCCGCGCCCGGACGTGCTTGCGATGGCGAGAAAGAACATCCCCGCACCAACCACGCCCAGGGAATAGAACGCGGTCGACAAGGCGTCGCAGGCCACCAGACCATATTGCGCGGGGGGCACGGTGAGGAAGAACACTGCGGTCAGTGTTGCGGCCATGGCCAGCGCAAAGGCGGAGGCCGCCGCCTTCATGTCCTTGCCAAGCCACAGCCATTGCGCCGCCACGATGGCTGCGACAATGACGATATGGGGCGTGGTTTCCGCTCCGATGGCAATGGCCAGAGCGGAGGCTGCACCGGCCAGTGCATGGGCCGCCGCCGGACGCCCCGGCAGGATGAGACAGGCCGCGATGGTGGCGATCAAGGCCAGTTGCACATTGTGATGATCAATCGCGCCCGGCTGGAACCGATTGATGGACAGCACGAACAGGAACGCCAGCGCAAGGCCGATCACCCGGCCCGAGGGACCACCGACAACACCGCCGCCCAGGCTCAGCGCATAGAACACCGGCAGCGCGGTAATCAGCGGCCAGGCAAACAGCGCCGACGCCTCGGCCATGACCGGGCTCAGGAACAGCGAGAACAGCATGATCAGATAGGTGATCGGCAGGTCGATCAACCGCGACCAGTGCATCAGCGTCCCACCCTCCAGGCCCAGCCGGTACTGGGTGAGATCGAACCAGCCCTGGCCGTTCAGCAGATCGCGCACCTGCACCAGGCGCATGACGTCGTCATTGTCGGCGCCGACATAATCGACATAGGAGCCGAAATGCATCACCACGGTCAGCGCGATGAACATGGCAAAGGACAGCAGGACCGGGCGGTGAAGTTGAGCCAGCAGACGGGCCCGAAGAGGGAGGCCTGACGACACGGCGGGTGCAAGACGGGCATCGCCGGCAGCCGGGTTGCTCTTGGGCACGGGGAACTCCAACACACTTTGTCTCTTTCGTTCAACCTAGCCTTAACCTTCTCAAGAAATAGTAAAGCCGAGGGCGCAGACCGCCTGCAGCCAACGGGGATCCCCATGACAGACGGCATGTTCGAAGACCTGGAGATCGCGGTGCTCCTGCCTTGCTACAATGAAGCGGCGACCATCGGCGATGTGGTCGCCGGCTTTCGGGCAGCGATCCCCTGCGCCAGGATCTATGTCTACGACAACAACTCCAGCGACCAGACGGCCCTGCGCGCGGCGCTCGCCGGCGCCATCGTGGTGCGCGAGCCGCGCCAGGGCAAGGGCCATGTGGTGCGCCGGATGTTCTCCGACATCGAGGCCGACATCTTCCTGATGGCAGACGGCGACGGCACCTATTCGCCCGCAGACGGGCCGGAACTGATCCGCACACTGGTGAGTGAACGGTGCGACATGGTGGTCGGCACCCGCCGCGGCGTCACCGATGACGCCGGCCGCCGTGGCCATGCCTTCGGCAACTCGATCTTCAACTCGCTCTACAAGGCAATATTCGGCAATGATTTCTCCGATATCTTTTCCGGATATCGCGCCTTTTCCCGTCGCTTCGCCAAGAGCTTCCCGGCCGTGTCGGGCGGGTTCGAGATCGAGACCGAAATGAGCGTGCATGCGTCTCAGCTCAGGCTGCCGGTCGCCGAACTGGCGCTCGATTACGGCCGGCGGCCGGAAGGCTCGCACTCGAAGCTCTCCACCTTCAAGGATGGCGGCAAGATCCTCTGGATGTTCGCCATGCTGATGAAGGAGACCCGGCCCTTCACTTTTTTCGGCTATCTGAGCGTTTTCACGCTTGCGGTGTCCATGCTCTTCATGGTCCCTGTGCTGAATGAATATTTCCTCACCGGCCTGGTTACCCGGATGCCGACCTGGATGCTTGCCATGGCGCTGATGATGATGTCCCTGATGATCTTTACCGGCGGCGTCATCCTCGACTCGGTGGCCCGCGGCCGGGCCGAGCAGAAGCGCTTCCATTACATGTCGGTTGCGCCCTCGCGCAGCGAACGGCGCAGCATGAGCGCACAGGGACTGCGTGGTTCCGATCAGGCCGAAACCCAGCCTGTGGCACCCGAAGGACAAAAACTGGCTTCATGAAGAGAAAAATCAGTTTCTTCCTGTTCGCAGGCGCCATCGGCTTCGCGGTCGATATGGGCGTGCTTTCGCTGTTGCTGGAGTTCAGGGTGCTGGACCCATTCAGCGGCCGCGTGCTGGCGATCGGCGCCGCCATGCTGTGCACCTACATGATCAACCGCACCTTCACCTTCGGCCGGTCGCACCGCAGGGTCGCCGTCGAAGGCGCGCGCTACGGCAGCGTCGGCATCGCGTCAGCACTGATCAATTACGCAGTCTATTCGGGAATCCTCATCGCGCTGCCCTCGATCTCGCCCTATCTGGCGGTGATCTTCGGTTCCGGATCGGCAACCGTGTTTTCCTATCTGGGCTATGACCGCTTCGTGTTCGGCGCGAAGAAATAGGTTGATCTGACCAGGAGGTAGATCGTCCCTGTGCATTGAAGTCGAAGTGCGGCGCTCTACACTTTCTCCCAGCCGTCATGCGCGGCTGCGCGGTACACCGCGTCGATGAAGGTCTGGTTGAGTACCGATTGTTCCAGAGGGAACACCTCTTCGTCGCCGCCGCGCGCCTTGCGGACAAAGGCCTCTGCCTGAAGCCGGTATTGTCTCACGCCGGGGAAGCGGAAGATCCGGGCTTCCTCCTGGGTGGCGTTGTGCAAAGTGATGGCGGCGTGGCCGTAATCGCCGGCATTGAAGGGCGCCGTCACCTCGATGTAGCCTTCCTCGCCGTGAAACACCATCAGCTGGCGCAGCGCCATCTGGGTCGAGCAATAAAAGCTCATTTCGAAATCGCCGAAATCGGCCTTGACGCTGGCGTAGCTGTCAGTGCCGAATTCCGGATGGCGCTCGACCGTCGCCTGGACCCGGAGCGGTTCGCGGCCGGTTGAAAACCGGGTCGCAACCGTCGGGTAGACCCCGATATCCGGCAGACCGCCGCCGCCCAGTTCCGGCTTGTTGCGCATGTTGGACGGATCGGCGTTGAAATAGGAAAACGCGCCCTGGACATGGCGCAGGCGGCCGATGGCGCCGTCGGAAAGAAGCTCGCGCACCTTGCGCCATTGCGGGTGGTAGGTGACCATGAAGGCCTCAACGACCAGCACCTTGTTGGCGTCGCGCGCTTCGATCAGCGGGGCGATCTCGTCGGCATGCAGCGCAATCGGCTTTTCGCACAAGACATGCTTGCCGGCCTGCGCCGCCTTGATCGCCCATTCGATATGCTGCGAGGTGGGCAGCGGGATATAGACGCCATCGACCTCATCGGAGGCGAGCAGCTCTTCGTAGGAGGAAAAGGCAAGCGGCACGCTGAAGCGATCGGCCACTGCGCGGGCGCGGGCATGATCGCGGCTGGCAATGGCTCTGACCACGCCGTTTTCGGAGTCCTGCAATTGCGGGATCACGTGGTCGCGTCCGATCTTGGCTGTGGACAATATTCCCCATCGAAACATGCTAATCTCCCGTTGTGTTGCAGCACGGCCTCCCGCCGCGAAACGATTCCCGAGCCTTTTAAGGGGAAATCACCGTTTGACCAAATCGGGGAGGATCAGAGGCCGGAAGCCGCGCGCTCACGAACTTGCGAGAGCGTCCAGTCGACCAGCAGTTCGCCGTCGCGCCAGACCGGCTGCAACAGGTTCTCGCGCTCGCCCAGATCCTTGAGCGCCACGGCGAGCGGCCTGCCATTGTCGTCGACCACGGCCTGGCGGTAGCGTTTGGAGGCCTTGCCCGGGTCGGTCTTCGGGTTCTTGTTGATGCCGTGCCAGACGCCATCGTCGTCCTGGCGGGCATTGGCCTTCATGGCGAAGCGCAGCGTGTCGCGGTTGACCTTCTGCAACAGTCCCGCGCCCATGCCGAAGGCGATGTTCTCGGCCGACCAGCCGCGGTCTTCCAGACGCCCCAGTATGATGCGGATGGTCTCGGTGGTGACGCCATCGCCCTGGATCACGCGCACCGCCGGGTTGAGCACCTTGTAGCCCTTGCCGTTCAATGAAAACCCGAAGATCTCGCCCAGCATCGCCACCGTGTCGACCGGCACCCGCGTGGCGTCGCCCGAATCGGGCCTTACCACCAGCGTGCCCCCGGAGGCCTCGACTTCGGCCTTGAGTTCCTCGCCCCAGATGTTTTTCACCGCACGATAGAGGTCATAGGAATCCGAGACCACGGCCACCAGCTTGCCGGGACCGGCGAACTGGGTGAGCATGTTGCGGTAGGCCTCGGTCTCGCGATCCTCGCCCCAGCTTGTCATGGTCGAGTGCTCGGCTGCGGGAATCGAAAAACCCGCCATCGGCTCGTGGTAGAATTTTCGCGCGGTGACCAGCGCGCTCACCGTGTCGGTGCCGAGGAAATTGACCAGGTGCGCGACGCCGCCGATGCCGGCCTGCTCAAGCGATGTGGTGCCGCGGGCGCCGAAATCATGCAGCCGGAACGGCAGCACCTCTGCCGGAGTGTCGCAGGTGCGTTCGAGCGAAGCGGATATGATGGCGCGGGCGCCGTGCGAGACGGTGGCGACCGTCGACGGGTACCAGACGGCGCGCAGGAGTGCGGTCTCCATGAAGGTCGGCAGCCAGAAGAAATCCGGGTCGGTGTTCCTGACCTGCACCATCGGCGTGCCTGTGGGCACGATCATGCCCTCGGGCAGCGCCTCGATCAGCAGGGGCAGATGGCCGTCATGCCTTGTGACGATCTTCTCGAATCCCTCGCGGTGGAACGGCAGGCCGTGGGCCAGGATCATCTCCTCGGCCTCGTCGACATCCGCCATGCTGATTTTTCGCGAGAGATAATCCTTGAGGAACATCTGCAGGCCGAAGAACAGCACATGATCGTGCTTGCCGCCCGGTCGCGCCTCGATATAGGCCGAAATCGCCGCGGTTTCGGGCGGATATTGCGCGAAATGGGAATATTTGTAGCTGTCGGAGTTGAGAATGAGGTTCATGCGATACTCTTTGCGGCTGCCCGGTTCGGCTTAAATATGGAAAAACCAGCGAGGATTTCTCCCGCGCCGGCTTATGAGAGTCAATGCGCGACGGCAAATTGCCGTGGCTTACCCCCTCAACACCCCGCCCGTCGATTTCTCGACATTGGCGATCACCGATTTCGCCAGCTTGTCGAGATCCTCGTCGGTCAAAGTGCGCTCGCGCGGCTGGATGGTGATCTCGATGGCGACGGACTTCTTGCCCTCGCCGAGCGAGGCCCCCTCGAACAGGTCGAAGACATTGACGCCGGTGACCAGCGCCTTGTCGGCGCCCTGGGCCGCGCGCACCAGCGTGGCGGCGGGGACGGCCTTGTCGACCACGAAGGCGAAGTCACGGCGCAGCGCCTGGAAGGCCGAGAGCGACAGCACCGGCTTGGTGCGGGTTGCCTTGCGCTTGGCTTCGGGGATCGCATCGATGAACACCTCGAAGCCCGCGAGCGGGCCGGTGACATCGAGCGCGTCGAGCGTGGAGGGATGAAACTCGCCGAAATGGCCCAGCACCACCTTGGGCCCGAGCTTGATCAAGCCGGAACGGCCCGGGTGATACCAGTCGGGGCCGCCCTGCTCGATCTGCAGATTGGCCATCGGCAGGCCGCAGGCTTCCAGCACCGCCAGCGCATCGGCCTTGGCGTCGAACACGCCGACAGGCTTGGCCGCGCCATCCCAGTGACGGCCCGATCCATTCAAACCGGCAGTGCCACGGCGAATGCCGCCGGCCACGCGGCGCTGGCCTTCGGGCCGGTCATTCTCATAGGTGCCTGAGACTTCGAACAGCGCCACGTCGCCATAGCCGCGGGCGACGTTGCGGCCGGCGGCCGCAATCAGCCCCGGCAGCAGCGAGGGGCGCATGTCGGACATGTCGGCGGCGATCGGATTGGCAAGCTTCAGCTCGGGCTTGCCGCCACCGAACAGTTTGGCCTGGGTTTCGGGGATGAAGGACCAGGTGACAGCCTCGAGCATCCCGCGCGAGGCGAGCGCGCGCTTGGCGGCGCGGGTGCGGATCTGCTGCGTGGTGAGTATCTTGCCATTGACGGAAGCCATCGGGGCCAACGGTTCGGGCTTGATGAAGTCGACGCCGTGGATGCGCATGACCTCCTCGACCAGGTCGGCCTTGCCGTCGATATCCGGCCGCCATGAAGGGACAGAGACCGAGACGCGGTCGCCGGCGCCGGACACTTCGAAGCCCAGACCAGTGAGGATATCCACCGCCTCGTCATTGGACACGGTGAGGCCGGTCAGGCGCTTGACTTCGGCGAAGGGGAATTCGACGATCTTCCGGTCATGGCCCTTGTAGCCCGCGACCCGCGACGCCGCCGCCTTTCCGCCGCACATTGCGAGCACCAGCTCGGTGGTGCGTTCGAGTCCCGGCACCATGTAGTCCGGGTCGACGCCGCGCTCGAAGCGGTAGCGGGCATCGGTGATGATGCCATGGGAACGGCCCGTCTTGGCGATGTTGATCGGATCCCAGAGGGCGGATTCGATCAGCACGTTGACGGTGTTCTCATCGCAGCCGGAATGCTCGCCGCCCATGATGCCGCCGATGGATTCGGGGCCATTGTCATCGGCGATGACGACGTTGGCCGGGTTGAGCTTGTAGGTGCGGGTGTCGAGCGCCAGGATTTCCTCACCCTCACGGGCGCGACGGACGACCAGATCGCCCTTGACCTTGTCGGCATCAAAGACATGCATCGGCCGGCCCTGGTCGAAGGTCATGTAGTTGGTGACGTCGACCAGCGCCGAGATCGGGCGAAGGCCGATGGCGAGAAGACGCTTCTGCATCCATTTGGGGCTCGGACCGTTCCGGACGCCGCGCACCAGCCGCCATGCGAAGCCGGGGCAGAGGCTTTCGTCGTCAAGCACGATCCGGACTTCTTGCGGCGTTTCGCCCTCAACTTCAAAGGTCGGCGTCTTCGGAGCTTTGAGCGTGCCGAGACCGGACGCCGCCAGATCGCGGGCGATGCCGAAGATCGAGGTGCAATCGGGGCGATTCGGCGTCAGGTTGATCTCGATCACCGGATCATCAAGCCCGGCATAGGACGCAAACGAGGCGCCCACCGGCGCATCCTCGGGCAGGTCGATGATGCCGTCATGCTCGTCGGACATGTCGAGCTCGCGTTCGGAGCACATCATGCCGTGGCTTTCCACGCCGCGGATATTGCCGACCGTCAGAGTCACATCGATGCCCGGCACATAGGCGCCCGGACGCGCCAGCGCGCCGATCAGGCCGGCGCGCGCATTGGGTGCGCCGCAGACGATCTGCACCGGCTTGCCGTCCCCGGCATCGACCATCAGCACCTTGAGCTTGTCGGCATTGGGGTGCTGCTCGGCGGAGACGACGCGGGCGATGGTGAAGGGCCGGTAGGCCGCCTTGTCGTCGACATCCTCGACCTCGAGCCCGATCGCGGTGAGGCGCTCGCAGATCTGATCCAGATTGGCGTCGGTCTCAAGGTGATCCTTGAGCCAGGAGAGGGTGAATTTCATTGGTCTTTTCCCGTCTTCACGGTTGGGCGCTCCACGGAAAACCCGTCGAAACGCGGAAGATCGTCGGTCATGTGCAGGAACGGCAATTGCCGCTCCACAAAGGCATGGGAGGCCGGCGGATAGGATTCGGGCTCGTCCATGAAACCCAGCGCCAGATAGATTTCGCCTGGCAGACGCTCGTCGGTGTAGCCGATCTGGCTGCCGCAATGGCCGCAGAACATGCGCGTCACGCCGCCCGCGCCTCGCCAGCTGTTGGGCTCGCCGAGCCAGGCGAGGCTGTCTGCCAGGAAGCCGACAAAGGCCATCACCGGCGCGCCGGTCTGCTTGCGGCAGTCGCGGCAATGGCAATAGGACTGCCAGATGGGTTCGGCGCTCGCCTCGGCCGAGATCAGGCCACAGCGGCAGGAGCCGTGATGGCTGCTCATCCGCTCAGCCCCCCGAACAGCGTCGGCATGTCCAATGGACGGAAGCCGTAGTGGCTGAGCCAGCGGACATCGGCGTTGAAGAAGTCGCGCAGGTCGGGCATGCCGTATTTGAGCATGGCGATGCGGTCGAGCCCCATGCCCCAGGCAAAGCCCTGGTACTCGTCGGGATCGAGCCCGCCGGCGCGCAAAACGTTCGGATGCACCATGCCGCAGCCCAGGATCTCCATCCAGTCGGTTCCCTCGCCGAACTTGACTATCGGCCCCGAGGTCCGGTCGCACTGGATATCGACCTCGAAGGAGGGTTCGGTGAACGGGAAGAACGACGGGCGGAAGCGCATCACCACGTTGTCGACCTCGAAGAAGGCCTTGCAGAACTCCTCCAGCACCCAGCGCAGATTGCCGACATTGGCGGTCTTGTCGATGACCAGGCCCTCGACCTGATGGAACATCGGCGAGTGCGTTGCGTCACTATCCTGCCGGTAGGTCTTGCCCGGAATGACGATGCGGATCGGCGGCTTCTCGGCCTCCATAGTGCGGATCTGGACCGGCGAGGTGTGGGTCCTGAGCACTTTCCGCTCGCCGTTCTCGTCTGGCTGCAGGAAGAACGTGTCGTGCATCTCGCGCGCCGGGTGACCGTCGGGGAAATTCAGCGCGGTGAAATTGTAGTAGTCTGTCTCGATGTCCGGGCCTTCGGCGATGGAGAAGCCCATGTCGGCGAAGATCGCGGTGATCTCGTCGACGATCTGGCTGATCGGATGAATGCGGCCGCGTTCGGCGGGGGACGAGCGCACCGGCAGGCTGACATCGACGCTTTCGCGCGCCAGACGCTCGGTGATCGCGGCATCCCGAAGCTCAGCCTTGCGGGTGGCGATGGCATCAGTCAAGCGGGACTTGAGCCCGTTGATGGCGGGGCCGGCGTCCTGGCGTTCCTCGGCTGACATCTTGCCAAGGCCCTTGAGCAGGTCGGAGACCGAGCCCTTCTTGCCGAGCGCCGCCACCCGCACGGCTTCGATCGAAGCCTCGTCCGTGCTTGCCGCGATGTCGGCCATGATGGAGGTTTCAAGCGTCTGGTACTGGCTCATGGTGTCTGACTGTCCGTATCTGTCGGGCGGGTCGCCCGTGCTTAAACGAATTGGCGCTCTCAAGAAACAGGCGAAGCCCTGTCCTGAAACGAAAAATCCCGCGCCAGCCGTGCCAGCGCGGGATCCCGGAATTCAAACTCTGTCGTTCGGGAAACGCTGGCTTAGGCGACAGCGCTTTCAAACTCGTTCGGTGTGGAGTCCTTGAGGTAGTCGAGCGCCTTCTTGGAGGCGGCAACCAACACGCCAAAGGCTTCCGCATCATGGATCGCCATGTCGGAGAGAACCTTGCGGTCGACCTCGATGCCCGACTTGGTCAGGCCGTCGATGAAGCGGCCATAGGTCAGGCCGTGCTCGCGGACAGCGGCGTTGATGCGCTGGATCCAGAGAGCACGGAAATTCCGCTTGCGCACCTTGCGGTCGCGGTAGGCGTACTGCATCGACTTGTCGACGGCAGCCTTCGCGGCGCGGATGGTATTCTTGCGACGTCCGTAAAAGCCCTTGGCTTTCTTCAGGACCTTCTTGTGTTTTGCGTGGGCGGTAACGCCCCGTTTTACGCGTGCCATGTCATGATCTCCTTAAAATCTCGGGTCCGGGCTCGTCTCAGAGGCCGTTGGGCAGGAACTTCTTGACGATCTTGGCGTCAGGATCCGAAAGGACCATGGTGCCGCGGGCGTCGCGAATGAACTTATTGGACCGTTTGATCATGCCGTGGCGCTTGCCGGCGGCTGCGGCGAGCACTTTGCCGGTCGCGGTGATCTTGAACCGCTTCTTGGCGGACGACTTCGTCTTCATCTTGGGCATTTCGCTACTCCTTGTCAGGCCTTTGGACGCCATATTGGCGCCACGCAGCCATCTTCTTGTTGGGTGAACGCAAAGGGCGAAGACCCCGTTTGCTTCAAGCGTTGAAAACCGCCTCGGCATGCCCTGCCGGCCGGTTTGAACGAGGCCTTATAGTGTGAAGGCGTTCGAGATGCAAGACCGAAGGTCGGTCGCATGCTTTTCAATAGGCGTTGAACAACACCGGCAGGAGGCCCTGTTCCTGAAAGACCTCCACAAGCTCGAGCAGCGGAAAGGCGAGGAAGAAGAAAGCGCCGTCGAACAGGGTCGAATAGAGCCTGCGTGGCGCGATCTGGAGCGTCTCCGGCTCGACGTAAAGCGAGGGCCTGGGAAAGAACATCGGCACGCGTTTCTCGTATTCCATGAACTTGACGCCAAACTTGGCTCGCAGAAAGTCCGCTTCCCTGCGGGCAGTGGCGACAAGGACGAGCGCTGTGATCAGCCCAGCCAGAGCGCCGACAAGGAGGCTGCCCGCCTGCATGCCCACGCCGAAGGCGCCGATGGTGGAAAAGACATATAGCGGATTGCGGGTCACGGAATAGGGACCGTCCTGCACCAGCTGGACGGATTTGCGGCCGCCGACATAGAGCGTCGCCCAAAGCCGGCCCGTGACGGCAATGCCGATCAGGCCAAGGCCCAGCAATTCTATGGCGTCCTCGATGCCGAGGCCGAAGGGCGCGGTATCCTCCCAGCCGGAACGGACGAACAGCAGCATCGCGCCGAGCAACACGGCGATGAGCCAGAACGCGGCAATGCGCATCTTCTGAACGCGACCGAGATCGATCCTTGCAGCCAGCATGCTTGCCCCCTACCCGCCTTCAATGCCCCGATGGCAAATGAAAAAGACCGCGAAAACTCGCGGTCCTTCAAAGAGATTCAAATTGCGGCCATTTCAGGGAATGGCAGGGACCAATCAGCGCGGCGCCAGAACCATCATCATCTGGCGGCCTTCAAGCTTCGGCTCGGCCTCCACCTTGGCGATGGCGACGGTGTCGTCCTTGACCTTCTGGAGCAGCTTCATGCCGAGCTCCATATGCGCCATTTCACGGCCGCGGAACCGCAAGGTCACCTTGACCTTGTCGCCCTCGTCGAAGAACCGGTTCATGGCCCGCATCTTCACATCATAATCATGCGTGTCGATGTTGGGGCGCATCTTGATTTCCTTGACCTCGACGGTCTTCTGCTTCTTGCGCGCTTCCGAAGCTTTCTTCTGCGAGGCGTATTTCAGCTTGCCCAGATCGACGATCTTGCACACCGGCACGTCGCCCGCGGAATTGATCTCGACCAGGTCAAGGCCGACTTCTTCCGCCATGGCCAGGGCCTGGTCTGTCGGCACCACGCCATGGTTGTGGCCTTCGGAGTCAATGAGCTGGACCGTAGGGGTCCTGATATTCTGGTTTGCGCGGGGGCCTTCGTTTGCGGTTGGCGGCGCTCTAAATGGTCTGCGAATGGCTTTGGTCTCCTGATTAACTCGTCCAGATCCGCCGGTTGCGGCATGCGAGCATTTGGTTCTGGCGCGCAATGTCGTTATCGGCTGGCCGGTGTCAATAGCATGGCTCTGCGAAAAAATCACCACTTGGACGTTAGAGCGCCGGCGAATCTTGTACTAGGGTCAAAACCGGACAAACAGGAGAGCCAGAAGCATGACGCAACCGGACGCCGGCAGGCTGGATATAGGCAAGGGCGCGGACACGCGCTCGATCGCGGTTCTCAGCCGCAAGGCGGATGAAGCCGGCGCCGGATTGCCGGGCGTCGTCTGGCTTGGCGGCTACCGCTCGGACATGACCGGATCCAAGGCAGAAGCGCTGTGCCGGCAGGCCGGACTGAAGGGGCAAGCCTGCCTGCGCTTCGATTATTCAGGTCACGGAGCATCCGGCGGCGACTTCCGTCACGGAACCATCTCGCGATGGCTGGAGGAAAGCCTGGCGGTGTTCGAACATTTCACCAAAGGCCCCCAGATCCTCGTCGGTTCTTCCATGGGCGGGTGGATCGCGCTCAGGATGGTGCAGGCGCTCAAGGCCCGCGGTCAGGGTGATCGTGTGGCGGGACTGGTGCTGATCGCGCCGGCGCCCGATTTCACGCTCGAACTGATGGAGCCCGACCTCACCGACGCGCAGCGCGCGAGCCTTGAGCGCGACGGGTTTTATGAGGAACCGACGCCTTACGGCCCCGACCCGAACGTATTTACCAAAGCCTTGTTCGAGGATGGTCGCAAGAACAGGGTTCTGGACGGCCTGATCGATACGGGCGCCCCGGTTCATATCATCCAGGGCATGGCCGATCCGGACGTCCCGTGGCGCCATGCGCTCAGGCTGGTCGAGCATCTGCCATCCGACAATGTTACCCTGACGCTGATCCGGGATGGCGATCACCGGCTTTCCCGCGATGCGGACATCGCCCGGATACTTGGCGCAGTGGACTCGATCGCCATACGGACCTGAAGTGGTCCACGGCACGCCGAGCGGCCCGGAAACCCGGCTGCTCAAGTGATGTGTGATCAAAATGTCCCGGCCGGTAACCATGTCGCCAGAAGGTCCCGGCTCCGCAATTGACTCTTTGCACCATACATTCTTAACTCTTTGTTAACGAATTCGGGATGCGTGGGGTGAACCGGCAATGTTGTGCAGACCGAGACTGGCAAAGCGGGCTTTGATCGCCATGATTGCGTCCATCGCAATCCCCACCGGAGGCATGGCTTCGGGTCTTTCGATGGAAACGGGGCGCATCACCTCCCAGCCGATCGGTCATTATGAATTCTGCAAGCAGTTCGCAGCCGAGTGCAAGCCGGTCAAGGGCTCCGGAGCGGCGCCGAAGGTGACGGATTACGGGTGGGACGTGATCAAGGAGATCAACCGGGCGGTCAATCAGTCGGTGATGCCCAAGACGGATCTGGAACTGTTCGGCAAGGAAGAGGTCTGGGCCTATCCCGATGTCGCCGGCGATTGCGAGGATTACGTGCTGCTCAAGCGGCACATGCTGATCGAACGCGGGTTCTCGGCCGCCGACGCGCTGATCACGGTGGTGCGCAAGCCGGATGGCGAAGGCCACGCCGTGCTGACGCTGAGGACCTCCGAAGGCGATTTCGTGCTCGACAATCTCGTCGATGAGGTCAGGAACTGGCGCGACACGCCCTACAGCTATCTCAAGCGCCAGGCATCGAACAATTCGGGCCGATGGGTCACCATCGAGAACGGCTCGGATGTCCTGGTCGGAGCGCTGAAATAAGCGGTCTGCTGCCAGCATCCCTTCCGGTCAGTCGGGCCTCGGCCCGTCCATCAGCCGCACCAGCGCCAGCAGCGAAATCATGGAAAGCAGCGACAGCGCCACGAGACAGCCGATCGCGGTTGCCGTGCCCAGGCGTTCATTGAGGAAGATGATGGTGAAGGGGGCCGCCGCCGACAGCACCATGCGGAAGCCCGAAAGGGTACCGGTGCGGCGGCCATAGCCTTCCGGACCGAAATAATGAAGCGGCAGCATGCCACGCACGATCGAGGTCAGCCCCTGGCCGACACCGTACATCACGGCGAAGGCGAACAGGAAGGCCGGCACCAGCGCCACCAGCGTCACCCCCAGAAGAGCCAGCCCGAGCACCATGGCGGATGCGGCAATGATCGCGGTCACGGGGGGAGAGAAATGGCTGCGGCGGGCATATTCGAACAGACGCGCCGCCACCTGGGACGGCCCGATGCAGCTTGCCGCTATCGTCGCGGTCGCCGTGGCGAAGCCGATGTCGTCCAGAAGGATCAGCAAGGACGCCCCTATGGCCGACAGCACGAACCCGCCGCTGGCCAGGCTGATGCCCAGGAGGATCATCGGGCGGTTGCCAGTCACGTGCCGGTGGGACTGGACGAAGGGGAGCGCAGCCGGATCGGTCGCAAGCTCGGGTGGCGTCTGCCGTCCCTTCGGCATGGTCAGATGGATCGGCAGCGCGATCAGAAGATTCATGGCGGCCAGAACCAGATAGACCTCCCGCCAGGTCATCTGCGTCAACAGCCACTGGATCAACGGCCAGAACACCGTGGACGCAAAGCCGGCGATCAGGGTGACGAGCGTGATTTCGGCGCGGGCATTGCGGCCATAGCGCTGGGCCAAGGCGGCAAAGCCGGCATCGTACTGGACTGCGATCGCCACAAACTCCGCCATCAGCGCGAGAACCGCGAATTGCCAGGCATTCTGCATGACCGCAATCAGGGCGAGCGTGGCTGCCGCCGCGAGCGATCCGGCGCTCATGACCCAACGTGCACCGAAACGGTCGATCATCCGGCCGACGATCGGCGCCGAAACGGCACCGGCCAGAAGCCCGACCGAAAAGATGGCAAAGACGAAGCTCTCCTCCCAGGCGAATTCCCGGGCGATCTCCGGAGCGAGCACGGCGAACGAGTAATACAGTGTCCCGTAACCGATGGTCATGGTGACACCCAGACCGATGGTCGAGGGAAAAATTTTCATGGGGCCGCGATTAGATGATTTGAATGGCTGCCGGATGACACTTCAGCTATCGGCAAAAATCAAGCCCGCACAAGGCCATGGGCATAGAATCGGCCTGCCGGGTCGGCACAGGCTCTCTACCTTCAGTTCGGCGCCGGCTCGACCTGCCTGCCCGGGGCGGTCACCGATGCGAGCAGGTCCATCAGCTTTTCATGATCCTGGGAGGCAATGACGGCGTCGAGATCGCGATACAGCTGCTCCAGGTCGAGCTGGTCCGGGCGCGGCTCGAGGGCCACCGAAATCTTCGGATGAACCGTCGGGTGCGGCGGCTCCACGGATTCGAGCAGAACCTCATGGAGCTTTTCGCCTGGTCGCAGGCCGATTTCCTTGATGGCAATGTCCCCGTCGGGATTGTCCTCATCACACACGGTAAGGTTCGACAGCTCGATCAGCTTGACCGCCAGATCCATGATGCGGACCGGTTCGCCCATATCGAGAATGAAGATGTTCCCCCGGTTTTCCAGCGCCTGGTTTTCCGGCCGCGCGAGGCTGCCGGCCTGGATTACCAATTGCGCCGCTTCCTCGATGGACATGAAGTAGCGGGTGGCCTGCGGGTGAGTAATCGTCAAGGGCCCGCCGTTCCGGATCTGGCGGCGGAACAGCGGTATCACCGAACCGCTGGAACCGATCACATTGCCAAAGCGGACCGCACAGAATGTCTTCTCCGGCTTGTGCGCCTTCGCACGCGCCGCAAAATCCTGGACAATCAGCTCGGCTATGCGCTTGGAGGCACCCATGACGCTTGTTGGACAAACCGCCTTGTCGGTGGATATCAGCACCAGAACCTCGGCGTCCGTGTCATAGACCGCCGAAGCGACCGAGAGCGTTCCCAGCGCATTGTTTCTGACACCTTCAAAACTGTTGGCCTGCACCAGCGTCACATGCTTGTAGGCGGCCGCATGGAAGACGGTCTGGACGTGGTGCTCGCGTATGACGCGGCGCACCAGCGCACTGTCATTGACCGATCCCAGCACCGGCACGATTTCCATTTCGGCCTGGAGCTCGAGTTCATGGACGATCTGGTAGAGTGCAAACTCGCTCGTCTCCATCAGCACCAGCTTGGCGGCGCCCAGGGACGCCGCCTGCCGGCACAGTTCAGAGCCGATCGTTCCTCCGCCGCCGGTGACCATGACGACCTTGCCGCTGGTGTTGGCTTCCATCAGCTGCTTGTCAGGCGTGACGATCTCGCGGCCCAGCAAGTCCCCGATCTCGACTTCGCGGATCATGTTGACCGCATGCTTGCCATCGGCAATATCCGCGAATGCCGGGAGAATCCGGACCTTGACCCCCTGTTTTCGCAGGGTTTCCACCACTTTCGCGCGCTTGATGTTGCTGGCGGTTCGCAGGGTGACAATGGCGTCCTTGATATCGTAGCGCTTGATGAGTTCGGTCACATCGTCGGCCAGGTAAACCGCGTCGCCACCCATCAGGCTCCCCTGCAGGTTGGGGTCTTCGACCACATGCAGAACGGAGAGCCGGGGATTGTCGCTCCTCAGAGACGCCGATATCTGCCGGGCGGCCTCTCCGGCGCCGTAGATAATGATGTGCCGCCGAGGGCGCGGGGAACCCGTCTGCATCAGAAGGAACCAGCGCGCCAGAAACCTCGAACTGATCACCATGATGAGCGTCAGCAACCAGAAAAGCACCAACACCGAGCGGGGCAATCCTTCCACGCCATAGGCCCTGATCATGAAGGCCAGAATTCCCCACAGCAGGGCAGTCAGGCCGACCGCCTTGAAAGCGGACCAGATCGCATGTTCGCCCACATAGCGGATCAGCGACCGATACAATCCGAAGCCGTAGAACAGCGGGATGGCGATAATCGGGCCGGCGAGGATCATCATGAGCTGCGGAAAATTGGGCTCGTGAATCGCACTCAACCGGATGCTGAAGGCGAGCCATGCGGCAAGGATAACGATGAAGCTGTCCGCCACCATCATGGTAAGCTGCTTTGTCCGCCGATTCCGCGCCAGCAACCAGACAACCAGATTATTCACCATCGCTACGCCTTCACGCCCATCATGTTTGCAAATGATGGACAAATACCAGTGTGAGGGGGCACATATCTTTCACGAGGCAGAAAATAGCAATAGTCCGGTTGGCCTGGGATGAATCGATGGGGGCCGGGTCATTAGCTTTTTGTTAAAGGCGGTCACACGCAGTTGATCGCGGCCTGGTCACCGTCGCACTCAATCGGCAGCCGCGCCCGATCGCATGGCCGTGTACCGTTTACGGCCTTGAAGCGCGCCAGTCCGCTCCTCAGGCGTTGCCGATGAGCAGGCCTGCGGCAAAAACCAGCGCACCACCCAGCACCACCTGAAAGATCGCCCGGCTCCACGGGGTTTCCATCCAGTGATTCTGTATCCATGCTATGGCCCAGAGTTCGACAAAGACCACCGCAATGGCAACTGTGGTGGCAAGGGTGAAGTCCGGGATCAGATAGGGAAGGGCGTGCCCCAGCCCGCCGATCGCGGTCATCACCCCGGATGCAAGGCCGCGCTTGATCGGCGATCCGCGGCCGGAGATGACCCCGTCATCATGGGCAGCTTCGGTGAAACCCATCGAGATCCCTGCCCCGACAGAGGCCGAGAGGCCAACCAGGAAGGTGGTCCAGGTGTCGCCGGTGGCGAAGGCGGTGGCGAAGATCGGCGCCAGCGTCGAGACCGAGCCATCCATCAGGCCTGCCAGCCCGGGCTGGACATAGGTCAGGATGAACTTCCGCCGCGACGTTTCCGCCTCCTGGGCCTTCACATCCTCGGGCGCATGCTCAAGACCCAGCCGCCGGGCGAGCGATTCGTGTCCCTTTTCCGCCAGGGCCAGATCACCCAGCAACTTGCGCGTGTCGGCATCCGAGGTGCGCCGCGCCGCGGCGAGATAGAATGTGTGGGCCTGGGCCTCCATGTCTTCGGCGGTCTGGCGAATCTTGTCGATCGGCAGGCTCTTGACCAGCCAGTCCGGCTTGCGCTCGTAATAGCCGCGCACATGCTCACGACGGATGAGCGGAATGCGGTCGCCGAAGCGCGCCTTGTGACGCTCGATCAGCCGGGCTCGATGTTCCCCCTCCTCCTCCGCCATCTCCTCGAACACCCTGGCCGACCGCGGGTAATCCTCATGCAGATGATCGGCATAGGCCAAGTAGATGCGGGCATCGTCCTCTTCCGACGAAATGGCGAGCGCGAGAATTTCCTGTTCACTTAACGAATCGAACGGTCGGCGGTTGAAACCGGTAAGGCGCGACAGCATGGGGACTTCCCTTGTTTAGAATAATTCTAAACTACTCCCGGCCGCGGGTGATTTCAAGCCGGAAAACGAAAAGTTGAAGCGCGACGGGTTGATCCGTGAAGATGGCCGGGTCAAGTGTTGCGCCATGACCGAAGCGCGGGACATGACCGAGACACTGCTTGATCGCCTGGGACGTTTTCTGGCGCGACGGCTGCATTCGGCCAATGCCGGCTATGAGCCCTACACCCCGTCCGATCCGGAGACGCTGTCGCGCACGCTCAGGCCCGGCGACATTGTGCTCGTGGAAGGAAACCAGAAGGTCTCTGCGGCGATCAAATACCTCACCCAATCGACCTGGTCACACTCGGCACTCTATGTCGGCGAGGCGCTGAAGCCTGAGGCTCATGAAGCCGGAGAGTACCCGCAACTCATAGAGGTCAATCTGGGTGAGGGCTGCGTGGCGGTGCCTTTGTCCAAATATACCCGTTTCAACACGCGCATCTGCCGTCCGGTCGGCCTGACGCCGGAAGACCGGGCAACGGTGGTAAGCTACATGGTCGAGCGGCTTGGCGTTCGCTACGACATGAAGAACATCTTCGACATGTTGCGCTATTTCTTCCCCACTCCTCCGGTTCCGGTGCGGTGGCGGCGGCGGATGATCGCCTTCGGTTCGGGAGATCCGACGCGTGCGATCTGTTCCTCCATGATCGCCCAGGCGTTCCAATCGGTGAAATACCCGATCCTTCCCGAGGTCACCCGGGCGCCGGGGCGGCAACGGGCGGATTCCGACTACTCGCGCCGTGAGATCCTGCATATCCGCCATCATTCGCTCTATGCGCCGCGGGACTTCGACTTGTCTCCCTATTTTAGGATCGTCAAGCCGACCCTGGAGTACGGGTTCGACTACAAACGGCTGGAATGGGGCTCGGCGCCGCCGACCGAGGTCGAGCAGACCGAAACTCAGCCGGCGAAGGATTGACCCCCGGGCCCGCGACGCGGCGACGCCGCCCCTGTTGAGCGCGTTCATTGTTCGTGGGCCTCAACGACTGACAGAAGCCGGCCGGCGCCTGGGCCTAAACCTTCACCCTGTCGCCCTGCCCGCTCCCCATGACGGTCCGGAGGGCGATCCGGGCATCGAGCGCCAGGGACCTCAGCGCAATATAGCGGGCATCCCAGCTGGCCAGCCGCCATGGGGTGCTCATGTCGATGCCATTGATCTGCGCCAGGCCGCTGATGCCGGGCTTGACCGTCAGCACCCCAAGCCGCCGCCGGGCGTCTATCAGTTCGGTCTGGCCCGGCAGGCACGGACGCGGACCGACCAGGCTCATCTCGTTGCGCAGAATGTTGACGATCTGCGGCAGTTCATCGAGTTTCGTGCGGCGAAGATGCCGCCCGATCGGCGTGACGGCGCTGGCAGAGATTTCATGAGTGCCAGCCTGTCGCGTGCCGAACTTCATGGTGCGGAACTTGTAGCTGGTGAACTCGCGGCCATCCTTTCCGATGCGGGTCTGGGCAAACAGGCCCGGTCCGCGCGAGGTCAGGCGAATGGCCGCCCAGACCAGAAGCAAGGCCCACCAGAACGCCAGCAAAATGCCCAGCGCGACGACAAGGTCGGCGGCGCGCTTTACCGCTGCGTACCAGAAATTGTCCCTTTGCCCGTCCGACAGCACCAGTTCGCTCAAGGCGCCGTCCGCAAGGTGGACTGCCGGTAGCGGACCGGCGCCGGGCGCCGACACAACGAAGTCGGCCAGCCGCCGCACATCGACAGTCGGCCTGAAAGCGGCCACCAGTCCAAAGATCGATTGCGCCAGGATGCCTGGCAGCCGGTTCAACCAATCAAGCCGCCCCGCCCATCCGTCGCCATGCACGGCCGGCAGGTAGACGGTGACGATGTCGATATCCGGGAGTTCCGCAAGTCGGCTCACCGCCTGGCGCTTGGTCACCGCGTAGGGGCTCTGATTGCGCTGATCGAGAGCGTGGACCGAGGACACATTGACGAAACGCCTGATGCCGATGCGCCGCGCGGTCTCGGCAACCTCCATCAGCAGGTCGACGTTCACACGCTTGAATTCTTCCGAAGTCGCACCCGAGTTGGTGTTGAGGACAGGGAGATGAAGCAACTGATCCCAGCCCGCCGCATGGGTCGCCAGTTCCGCATAGCCGCAGCTCTGGCAGCCGGGAAACATCCGGGACAACAATTCGAGGTCCCGGCCAACCAACAACAGTTCAATGTCGGGCCGCATCAGAAACGGCACCAGGTTCCGACCGACAAAGCCCGATGCGCCAGTCACGACTATCTTCATGCGCCCTCCAAACTAGATGCGGGTCTGGGTGTGCTGTCCCGCGGCCGGCGCTTCGCCGCGTCCGAAAACCAGATAGAGGGAGAAGCAGAGTGCCGTGACAAAGACGGAGTCATGTATATCGTGACCGAGCATGAGGCCAACCGTTCCTGAACAGATATAAACGATCATGACGCCGCTCAAGACAAAGTAGCCGGCATTTCCGACCTCGTCCCTGCGGGCCCGGTAAGCCACGATCAGCGGCACCGTCAGGAGTGCGGCAAGCGCCACAAGACCCAGCAGACCCGAACGGAGCATCGTGGTCAGGAGGGCATTGTGGGCATGGCTGAAGGCGATGCTCTCGCCACTGAGTTCGAGTGTTTTATCCGCCAGTTGCTGACGCTCGTTGCCAGGGCCATATCCGAAAATCGGCCTCTCAAGAGCAAGGGCGTATCCGGCCTCATAGATCCGGATTCTCTGGCCAAGGGATCCCGAAAGGTCGCCCGCAGAAATCGCATCAAGATCGCTGGCGATCGCGGCGACGCGTGTTTCAAAAGTCTGTGAATAGACCGAAAGCAGACCGACCGACCCCCCAAACAGCAACAGCAGGATCGGAAGCCCTGCCAATATCCGCTTCAGAGAGTGGTTGATGAACAGGCTGAGCAAGGGAACCAGGATCAACGCCAGCCACATGGCGCGAGTGCCGGTCAGAATGACGAGATAGGCGGCACTGGCGGCAGCTGCCAGATGCAGCAGGGACATTCGGTTCCAGCGGCGGTCGGCCGCACCTATGTTGAGCACGTAAAGAACTGCGGCCACCAGTGCCAGCACACTCGGATTTCCCGTCGCCATCTCGGCTCTGGCGTGTTCGCCAAAAAACAGCCACAGGACCGGGATTGCCAGCAATGCCGCCACCGGAGCCGTACCTTCCACTGCGTGGAGCAATCGGCTGCGTTCAACAAAGGTAATCGAGTAGATCCCAGCGAACCCAAGAAAAACCAGATTCTCGAAGACTTCACTCAGAACCATCACGGATGGATAAATGATCGCGGCAAGCAGATCAGCCGCGCAAACGCCGACAAGGGCAAGATACACAAATGTGACAGGCCGGGGCAGAGCCCATTTCAACCGACCGGTTAGAAAATGCAGGCTGGTGAACACAAGCCCCGAAACGACTACAAAGGACACTCCGCTGCCAATAAACGGCGCCATGCAAAGGCCAACGCAGCAATAGGCCATGCTCGCCCAGCTATTGTCGTGAAACTCCGGCCGGATCATGAAATCAACAAATGTCCGGATCATCCGCAGTTCTCACGCTTCAAGCATGTCACGCATGTACTGGAACTGTCTTCATTTGAACCCGGTTCAAACTTCAATTTGGATTGCTTTCACGAACCGAGAATGCTGATCGGATTTCCATTGCTGATGAAGGCTCAACCGTTGCGGCAGGCACCTTGCACTCGCTTATAGCCACGCGTGGAGAACAGCTCAAGCGCGGATTGGTCGGGGTTTCCCGTGCCCGGCGTTGCGGCGGATCTTGAGGATCCATCGGAAATGCGGCCAAATCAGGGGCGTATGCATCGTCGCATACGGCCGCCGGCGCGGTTTGAGTGATTGCCTTTTTCTGCGGTCCTGCTAAATCGCGCCTATGACACACACGCCCCTCTCCCATATCCGCAATTTTTCGATCGTCGCTCACATCGATCATGGCAAGTCGACGCTGGCCGACCGGCTGATCCAGACCTGTGGCGGCCTGGCTGACCGGGAGATGAGCCAGCAGGTTCTCGATTCCATGGATATCGAGAAGGAACGCGGCATCACCATCAAGGCCCAGACGGTCCGGCTGCACTACACCGCCAGGGATGGCGAGGTGTATGTGCTCAACCTGATCGACACGCCCGGCCATGTCGATTTCGCCTACGAGGTGTCGCGCTCGCTTCGCGCCTGCGAGGGCTCGCTGCTGGTCGTGGACGCGTCCCAGGGCGTCGAGGCGCAGACGCTCGCCAATGTCTACGCAGCGCTCGATGCCGACCACGAGATCGTGCCGGTGCTCAACAAGATCGACCTGCCGGCGGCCGAGCCCGACCGGATCAAGGAGCAGATCGAGGAAGTGATCGGGCTCGATGCCTCCGACGCGGTGATGATCTCGGCCAAGACCGGGCTCGGCATTCCCGATGTGCTCGAAGCCATCGTCACGCGGCTGCCCGCGCCAAAGGGCGGCACGGTCAAGGATCCGCTGAAGGCGATGCTGGTCGACAGCTGGTACGACACCTATCTCGGCGTCATCGTGCTGGTGCGGATCATCGACGGCGAGATGAAGAAGGGCCAGCAGATCCGGCTGATGGGCACCGACGCGCGCTACACGGTCGAACGCATCGGCGTGATCACGCCCAAGCTGGTGATCGTCGACACGCTCGGGCCTGGCGAGATCGGCTTCATCACCGCCTCGATCAAGGAAGTCGCAGACACCCGCGTCGGTGACACGATCACCGAGGAGCGGCGCCCGACGGCGCAGGCGCTGCCCGGCTTCAAGCCGGCCCAGCCGGTGGTGTTCTGCGGGCTGTTTCCGGTCGATGCGGCGGATTTCGAGGATCTACGCGCCGCAATGGGCAAGCTGAGGCTCAACGACGCCTCGTTCTCGTTCGAGATGGAAACGTCCGCGGCGCTGGGCTTCGGCTTCCGCTGCGGCTTTCTCGGGCTGCTGCATCTCGAGATCATCCAGGAACGGCTCGAGCGCGAGTTCAATCTCGACCTGATCGCCACGGCGCCGTCGGTGGTCTACCGGATGAACATGACCAATGGCGACGTGATCGAGCTGCACAATCCGGCCGACATGCCGGACGTGGTGCGGATCGACAGCATCGAGGAGCCCTGGATCAAGGCCACCATCCTGACGCCGGACGAATATCTCGGCTCGATCCTGAAACTCTGCCAGGACCGCCGCGGCATCCAGACCGACCTCAGCTATGTCGGCAAGCGGGCAATGGTGACCTATGCGCTGCCCCTGAACGAGGTGGTGTTCGATTTCTACGACCGGCTGAAATCGATCTCCAAGGGCTATGCCAGCTTCGACTACAGCATCACCGGCTACCAGGAGGGCGACCTCGTCCGCATGTCGATCCTGGTCAATGACGAGCCGGTGGATGCGCTGTCGATGCTGGTGCACCGGTCGGCGGCGGAGAAGCGCGGCCGCGCCATGTGCGAGAAGCTCAAGGAACTGATCCCCCGGCACATGTTCAAGATCCCGATCCAGGCGGCCATCGGCGGCAAGGTGGTGGCGCGCGAGACGATCTCTGCAATGCGCAAGGACGTGACCGCCAAATGCTATGGCGGCGACGCCACCCGCAAGCGGAAGCTCTTGGACAAGCAGAAGGCCGGCAAGAAGCGCATGCGCCAGTTCGGCAAGGTCGACATCCCGCAGGAAGCCTTCATCGAGGCGCTGAAGATCGGGGAATAAGGCTTCGCCGGACAATCGGGTAACCCGCTCGCCGCCAAGCAATCAATTCGGCAGCGGGAGCGCGGTGCGGCGGCTCATACGCCATTGCCAGAGAATATGCGCGATCAGCGCCAGGAACACGACACCACCGCCCATCAGGGTCCGCGGCGCCGGAACTTCGGCATGGATAAGCCACACCCAGATCGGGCCCAGCACCGGCTCCATGGTCGAGATCAGCGCCGCAAGCGCCGAGGGGATCAGGCGCGCGCCGGTGGCGAACATCGCCATGCCGAGACCCAGATTGAGCGCACCGAACAGGAACAGCAGGCCGAAATCGCCCGCGCTGACCATCAGCCCTGAGGACAGGCTCACGCCGACCAGGGTGCCGATCATCACCCCCAGGCAGACCGCAGGGGTCATGCGCACGCCGGAGAACCGCCTGGTGATCACGGTCGCCGCGGCGAACACCACCGCGATCAGCAACGCCAGCCCGTCGCCGACGAAGGACACGCTGGCGGCGAAGGAATCGGACACCATCACGGCGATGCCCGCGATCACCGCGAGGATCGCAGCCCAGGTCACCCGGTCCACCGCCTCGCGCAGGAAGACGACGCCGAGCAGCGCCGCAATCAGCGGCACGCCCGCCTGCATCAGGAGGATATTGGCCACGGTTGTGTAGCCGAGCGCCACGACGAAGGAAATCGAGGCCGTGGCAAAGCAAAGCGCCACGCCGACCCCCGCAAGCCCCATGGTGCGGAACAGGCGCATGGTGCCGGACGGCCCGTCGCGCCAGAGCATGAAACCGATCAGGAACAGGGCGGCGAAAAAGGACCGCCAGGCGATGATCGTCCAGGGATCGGCAACCACCAGCCCGCGGGCGATGGCGCCGCCGAAACTCCAGGCCAGCGCCGCGCCAAACACAAGCATCGCGCCCTGCCGCAAGTCAGATGCATCCGATCCGGCGGCGACGGGCGTTCCATGGGGCGCTGGGGCTGGGGCGGCGGAGATCGGGTCCATGATGGACTCTTAATCCGGCCGCGGCCATATTCAAGCCGGTGCCCGCGACATTTCGGGACGCGAACGGACCGGTGCCGTCGGGGCGGCGGACAATGCCCCTGTGCGCGGCCCTCTCTCAACCATTCCAGCCCCTCGCTCGGCCCGCCGGTCGCGCGGAAAGTGCGGGTATCGTCGTCCCCCTTTGCGCGCCCCTGGTTCGCGCAGGCGGCATGCTGAAGCCCGCCTGTCTTGTATCACGCGGCCCGCTCTCTCCTCCACCGGACGGTCCCTGCCATCGCTTCCACAGGCCCCGTCCCGCCCGGTCCCGGCAAAAGTCCTCGATCCGCAGATAATTGAGCTGGCTGTGCATTCTGGCGTTGACATGGCCGCACGCAACGCCTAAATCCGCCCGCATGCCCAGATGGCGGAATTGGTAGACGCGCCAGCTTCAGGTGCTGGTACTGGCAACGGTGTGGAGGTTCGAGTCCTCTTCTGGGCACCATCACTTTCTCAAGTGATTGGATTATCTGAAGAAATAGCAAAACCATAGACTTACGCGATGCGCTTGGTACAAATTCATGGTACAAAGGCATGTTCGCTATGGGTGCAATGGTGCGCAATCTTTATCACATCGATGGACGCTGGAAGTTCCGCAAGGTTGTCCCCGCTCGGCTGAGACCCCACATCGACGGCGGCATTACAGAATTTGTCCGCTGGCTTGGCGAGGGCCACAAGTCCAGTCCCGAAATCATGGCCGCGTACGCCAAGGCATCAGCAGAGTGTGACCATCTGTTTGCGCTTGCGTCAAAGCGTTTCAACGGAAACTACGATGAACTCTCCGATCAAGCTCTCGCCCACATAATTGCAAGTGCGAGAAGCCATGAGCTTTTCGAGGATGATGAAGATCGCTTTGATGACGAAGCAGATGCCCTGTTTGACAGCGTGCGCAAGCAAGTCGAAGCAATTGAAGGTGCATCGATCAATCCTGACGATGACAGACGGTTCAACAATCGCCAAGTAGCTCTCGAAGGCACACTCCAGCTTTGGAAACACGAATACGCCCGTGGCATCCTCAATCCATTCATCCGCGAAGAAACGGCTGATCTAGCAGTCTCCTTTGGGTTTCACCTGGATCCGGCTGGGTTGAGTTTCCGCCGCCTGGCGAAGGCCTATCTAGCTTTACAGATCGAAACAACGGAACAGAAGCTTAAGCGGCAAAGCGGTGAGGTGATCCCCACGCCCGAGGAGCCAGCAGAACCCAACGCCAGTGTTATCAAAGAGCCTCCTCTAAAGGGGTTCACACTCCGTCAAATGGCCGAGAAGAAGCTGGCCATGAAGAAGAAGAGCCACGCCACGACCGAAGCCACAGAAACGGCACTGAGGCTCTTTGAGAGCGTCTACGGGGACCGGCAGATGTCCAGCATTACGCGCCATGAGGTGGCTGAATGGGTCTTCCTGCTCCAGCAGAAGCCAAGAATGCCCGAGAAGGCCCACCGAACGCTTCCGCTAGGTGAACTTGTTGAAACCTACAAAGATCGACCAGACGTCCCCCGACTGACCGGCAAGAGCGTCAACGGGCATGTCAGCCACTTAAATTCGATTTGGGCGTGGTCGCGGCAACGCGGATTCATTGACCGGTCACTGGACAACCCGTTTAGCGATCAGAGAGTGGAGGAGACGGCACCGCAAGCATATGCGGGTTTTACCTCCAAGCAGCTGCAAGCAATCTTCGATTTGCCCGTGTTCACCTGTGGAGAGCGCCCCAAGGGTGGCCGTGGGGAGGCCGCGTTCTGGTTGCCGCTCCTTCTCCTGACCTACGGAACACGCCCCGAGGAGATGTGCCAACTGCTAGTGAGCGATATTACACAAGATGAGGAAGACGGCCTATGGTGCATCAAGATCACCGATGAAGGGCTGCACCCGGTAAAAGGAACTCGCCGCATCAAAGCTGATGGCGATGCCCTCGTGCGGCGTACTCTTCCCGTGTCCAAGCGATTGCTCGATCTGGGGTTTATCGACTACGTCGATCAGTTGCGGAAAGCGAAAGAAGAAGCCCTGTTCCCGCTGCTGACCACGAAGGGCAAGCGGAACTATCTTCATGCCGCATTCGCCACATGGTGGGGCAAGTACCTGCGTAGCCACAAGGCCATTCCCGAGCGTGGCAACAAACCATTGCGTGATTTCAGAGACACCTGGACCACAGCAGCTTCTGCTTCCGGGCTGAATGAGGAGGAGCGGGAGTGGATACAGGGCCACTACGTCAGCAAGGGGACGACGAGCAACCGCAACTACGGCGTCCGCGACTTTGGAAAGAAAATCGATCAAGTGGTGTTCAAGGGGCTGGACCTTTCAAAGGTTCGCCCCTAGCACCAATCCCTGGACAGCAACCCAGGCGTCAGCGGCAAGCGCTGGGGCAATGGTGATGCCGGAGCATCCGAGATCGGACCGGTCACATCTGACCCCTGCCCATGGTCAGGTTGTATGTTCAGACCTTATGCCTTAGCAATTGTAACAATAGTTCTTTTGTGAATTGGCAACGTCATGCGCTCTACCAATTTCGACCATCTGGAGCCGCTCAGTAGCGAGCTGCACCGCCTTGGCGTCCTGGCAGAGCGCTTCTTCGCGGACGATGCCAACACATCGCTGATCAAGAGCCGCCAGTTTGCGGAATATATGGTCAAGGAGATCGCTGCGCTCTCGGGCAGCTATGACCCGGCAAGGCGAGAAAGCACGAACGATCTTCTCCGTCGACTGTCAACCGAGCAGATACTGCCACGTGAGGTAGTCGATGTTTTCCATGCGGTTCGCAAGAAGGGCAATGAAGCCACCCACGACTTCACCGGGACACCCTCGGAAGCTCTCGCGGCGTTGAAGTTCTGCCGGACCCTCGGTGTCTGGTATCGCAGGACCTACGGGCGTGACCCCGGCTTCAAGCCCGGCCCGTTCGTACCGCCCAAGGACTCTACCGAGGCCGATGACACCACACGCTCCGAACTGGAAGCCTACCGCAAGAAGGTGCTTGAGGCGGAAGCCCAGCTCGCGGCGGCGCAAGCCTCTGCCGAAGAGCAAGCCAAGGCCCGTGAGGCCGCCGAGGAACTCGCACGGCAATCGGCCGAGGAAAGCGCGGTTTGGGAGCAATCGGCTCTTGAGCTGGAAGCCAACCAGGCGGAACTAGCCAAGAAACTCGACGCACTCCAAAAACAGGCCCAGGACAGACCTGAACAACTCAAACTTGAGTTCAAGCAAGCAGCCAGGGAGGCCGCCAGCCGCCTGGAGCTGGACGAGGCGGACACGCGGCTGCTCATTGATGTCCAACTGATGGACATGGGCTGGGAGGCTGACACCAAAGAGCTTCGGTATTCGAAGGGTGTTCGTCCCGAAGTCGGACACAACCTCGCAATCGCGGAATGGCCAACGGAAACCGGCCCGGTCGACTACGCGCTGTTTGCGGGGCTGACTTGCATTGGCGTGATTGAGGCGAAACGGGAGTCGGTGGATGTTCCTTCAACCTTGATACAGGCCCAACGGTACGCTCAATCCATCCGTTTGACTGACAACGAGGCGCATCCCGACGCCCCTTGGAAGCACGGGTTGGATGAGCCGTACCGGGTTCCCTTTGTCTTCGCCACCAATGGCCGCCCTTTCGTCCGCCAGTGGAAAACCAAGTCCGGCATCTGGTATCGCGATGTAAGGCGTTCGACTAATCAGGCGCTGGCGCTGCTGCAATGGTTCTCCCCCAAGGATCTTCTGGACAAGCTGGAAACCGACGTCGACGCTGCGGCGGAAGGTCTTGCGGAGGAAAGCTTCGGCAGGGGCAAGTTGCGGCCCTATCAGGAAGACGCCGTTGAAGCCATTGAGACCGCAATCGAGGCGGGGCAGCGGGACGTTCTGATCTCTATGGCTACTGGCACCGGCAAGACCCGAACCAGCATTGCGCTGATGTACCGGCTGCTTAAGCACAAGCGCTTCAGGCGCATCCTCTTCCTGGTGGATAGGAAGGCGCTGGGCAAACAGACCGAGGACGCACTGGAAACCACCGAACTCGAAGGCCTCTTGAACTTTGCCCAGATCTACAAGGTCGCAGGGCTTGCACAGAAGATGCCGGAGCCTGAGGATCAGGTACAGGTCGCAACGGTGCAGTCGCTCATCGCGCGGATCCTGAACGAACCCGATGTAAGTAAGCGGCCCACGCCAGGAACCTTCGACTGCATCATCGTCGATGAGGCCCACCGGGGCTACACGCTGGATGCCGAACTCAGGGAAACAGACATCGGCTTTCGGAACCTGGAAGATTATCAGTCGGCTTACCGGCAGATCCTCGACTATTTCGACGCGGTCAAGATCGCACTCACTGCGACCCCTGCCCTGCACACGCGGGAGATCTTCGGTCACCCAGTGTATCACTATGGCTACCGACAGGCCGTTGTCGAAGGCTGGCTGAACGATCACTTGCCACCCCGGCGCATCACCACGGCACTGGCGGAAGCCGGGATCCACTTTGAGGGCGGCGAGGAGGTCGAGATTGTCGACCGCAAGACCGGACAGATCGATCTCTTCACGATGCCGGACGATGTCGATCTTGATTATGATCTGGCGACCTTCAACAAGCGGGTCTATTCCGAAGCCTTCAACCAGGTGGTCTGCCGGGCGATAGCGGCAGAGATCCCTCCAGACAGTCCGGGCAAGACGCTGATCTTTGCGGCTCGTGATGCCCATGCGGACGATGTCGTTCGGCTTCTCACCGCTGAACTCCAAGACGAATACGGCACTGACGCGATCCCGCACAACATGGTCATGAAGATCACCGGCAGCATCGACAACACCCAGGACTGGATCCTGAGATTCAAGAACGATCCCTATCCCAAATATGTGGTGACTGTGGATCTGCTGACCACCGGCGTCGACGTGCCATCGATCTGCAATCTGGTGTTCCTGCGCCGGATCAGGAGCCGCATTCTCTACGATCAAATGATCGGACGCGCCACCCGGCTTTGCCCGGAGATCGGCAAGCAGTATTTCCGCATTTTCGACGCCGTCGATCTCTATGCCGAATTGCAGGAGATGTCGGACATGCGGCCGGTGGTGGTCAAACCGGACATCTCGCTGGGTCAACTGGTGGCGGATCTGGCTCAGGCGGAGGATGCCGAGGACAAGGACTGGGTGGCCGGCCAGGTTGTGGTCCGTATGCGTCGCCTGGCCGGGAACATGGACGAGGAGACCCGCGAAAGCTTTGAGCGGCATACCGGTCAACCGCCGGAAGCTGTGATCCAGTCGTTGGCGACGAAAACCGGAGCAGAACTCGAAGCCTGGCTGCAGGAGCATCCGCGATCTGTCGAGCTGCTGGAACGCAAGCCGGTCACAATCAGAAGACCCGGTGAAGGCGTGATCATATCCAACCATGAGGATGAACTGCTCCGCATCGAGGAGATCTTCGGCAGGAACACCACGCCCGAGGATTACATCGAGGGGTTCGAGCGTTACGTGCGGGAGAACATGAACTCGGTTCCGGCCCTCATTGCGGTCACCCAGAAGCCCCGAGAGCTGACCCGCAAGGAGCTGTCGGAACTGGCCGGTCTGCTCGACGAGAAGAACTATTCCGAATCCATGCTCCGGGCCGCCTATGGCAAGGCTCGAAATGCGGACATCGCTGCTCACATCATCGGCTGTCAACGGCGGAGTAAAATCCGGCCACGCGGCGGCGTAAAAGTCGGCCACTTGTGGCGCACGCATGAGACCGCCGGGAGGGCGTAGCCCGAGCGGGGGTCTCATGCGTGCGTGGCGATTTTCTGAG